>SXGT01329770.1_pt1 | contig 31911 bp, 33 predicted proteins | sample 3176221 | NCBI WGS metagenome assembly SXGT01 (sample SAMN11356862, study PRJNA531348) | freshwater metagenome | isolation source: freshwater sample F1-120 | place: China: Fuxian Lake, Yuxi | collected 2017-12-25
CGAGAGGCGATTCTCCCGTTCACATGCCCCCTCTCCCTTCAGGGAGAGGGGGACGGGGGGTGAGGTCTGCGCGGGCTCGCCCCACCGCCTCCACGGAACCTCTTCGCGCGCGAAGCGCGACGGGTGGGGGCACCCTCGCTCGAACGAATGCCTTGTCCGAACGGCATTGCGGCTAGGCGGCAGGACCCGCGGGGGCGGCGTGGACGGCTCTCATGAAGGCAGCGACCTTCGCGGCGCTCTTCCGACCGGGCGCCTCCTCGACGCCGCTCGCCACGTCCACACAGAAGGGCCTGACGACGGCGATCGCGCGCGCGACGTTGTCCGGCCCGAGACCGCCCGCGAGGGTGAGCCTGCGTCGCGTCGCCACGGGCGCGACGAGCCTCCAGTCGAACGTCGCGCCGGTCCCGCCGAGGACGCCGTCCAGCCGTGCGTCCGCGAGGACGTGCTCCCCCGGGAACGCGTCGATGCGTGAGGCATCCGTCGCGTCTCCCACGCGCACGGCCTTGTAGGCGTGCGGGAGGAGCGCCTGGACGAGCTCCGGCGGCTCGTCTCCGTGGAGCTGCACGCAGCGTGCGCCCGTATCCCGGAGCAGGGCCCGGATCTCCTCGACCGTGAGATCCGCGACCACGAGCACCACGAGCGCGCGATCACCGACGGCGCTCACGATGCTCGCGGCCCGATCCCGCGTGATGCGCCGAGGGCTCGCGGGCACGAGGTTGAGGCCGATCGCAGCGGCGCCCGCGTCGACCGCCATGCGCGCGTCGTCCTCCGTCGTGACGCCGCACACCTTCACGTGGACGCGTGCGCCGGCGCGCGTCACGTGAGGCCCAGGAGCTCCTTGACCTTCGCGATCACGATGGGCGCCTGGATCGGCTTCGTGATGTACGCGTTGGCACCGAGGGAGAGCGCCCGCTGGCGGTCCTCCTCGCTCGACTCGGTCGTGATGACGATGATGGGGGTGTCCTTGTGCGTCGGATCGGTGCGCACGCGCTTCACGAGCTTGAGACCATCCATGATCGGCATGTTGATGTCGGTGAGGATGATGTCGAACTTCGAGGTGGCGAGCTTCCTCAGTCCGTCGACGCCGTCGTCCGCCTCGGTGACGCGCATCTGCTTCACCCGCGACAGGGCGAACACCAGGAGCTGCCGCATCATGGGGGAGTCCTCGACGACCAGGGCGGACAGCTCGTTCGGCAAGGTGTGCGCGATTTTACGGAGAATCCCGGATCTTGCAAGGATTCAGGGATCCGGGGACGCCGCCAGCCACGCGCCGAGCTCGGGACCGAGCACGCGATCGGCGCGCCGGAGATCGTCCACGGTGCGCGACCCCGTGAGGAGCATCGCCGTCCTGAGCTCGCGCTCCACGCCCTCGAGGAAGGCCCGCGCGCCCTGGCGGCCGCCCGCTTCGAGCGCGCGCAGGACCGGGCGCGCGATGCCCGCCGCGGTGGCTCCGAGGGCCAGGGCCTTCGCGATCTCGAGGCCGGTGCCGACGCCGCCCGTCGCGATGACGGTCGAGAGCCCTGCACGTGCCATCATGAGGACGCTCGCGGCGGTGGGGATCCCCCAGTCGCGGAACGCCTCCCCGATCGCGCGTGCGCCCGCGTCTCCCGCGTGCGCGGCCCGCTCCGTCTCGACCGCCACCCACGAGGTCCCTCCCGCGCCGGATACGTCCACGTGTCGCACGCCGAGCGCCCGCAGGCGCGTGCCCACGCGGTACGAGAGGCCGCAGCCGGTCTCCTTCACGACGACGGGGACCGGGAGCTCCCGCACCAGGCGCCCGACCGTGGCCTGGCCCCCGCGGAAGTCGCGGTCGCCGCCCGGCTGCACGAGCTCCATCGCGGGGTTGAGGTGGACGCAGAGCGCGTCCGCCCCGACCGCGCTCGCCATCGCGGCGATCTCGCCCGAGGTCATGTTGCCGGCCTGGACGACGCCGAGGTTCCCGAGGACGAGCGTCGTGGGCGCGACGTCCCGGATCTGGTAGGTCGCGAGCGTGCCCTCGCGCACGTGCATCGCGCGCTGGCTCCCGAGGCCGAACCCGTAGCCGAGCTCCTCGGCGAGGCCGGCCAGCTCCCGGTTGATGTGGCCCGCGCGCTCGGTCCCGCCCGTCATCGCCGCGATGAGGATGGGCGCGCGAAGGCGCTTTCCGAGGAGGAGGGTCGACGTGTCGACGCCGTCGAGGTCGAGCTCGGGCAGGGCGTCGTGGACCAGGGTCACCTGCTCCAGCAACGTGGTCCGCGCCCGGAAGCCGACGTCCCCCTCGGCGCAGAGCGTGAGGTGATCCGCCTTTCGACCGCTCAGATCGTCCGTCATGTCCCTCCGGGGCTCGTGCCATGCGCCATATTTTTCAAAGAAAACTGAAACATGTGGAAACCATGCCGAAAATTCGCGCGTTTCGGTTTGACGACCGGGGGGTCGAGGACCTACGAAGCAGGCGTGCTCCACGGCGTCCCCGAGGCTCCCGTCGCCCGTTGTACCCCGTCGAGCCGCGGCGTGCTAGCACGCGGGCGCCCGATGAGCCCCGAGCAGCAGGTGTCGACGGCGGTGTCGGACGCGGAGGCCTTCCTCGCGCACGCCACCAGGATCGCCTCGCGTACCGACGGCGCGCTCGACGCGTTCCTCGCGCGGGAGGCCGCGCTGCGCGGGGATCTCGGCGTCCACGTGTCCCTCGTGACGGGGGCCGTCGACAGGCTCGCGAGGCGTGGCGGAAAGCGCCTGCGCCCGGCGCTCACCGCTGCCGCGTACCTCGGGCTCGGGGGGGACGACGTCGCGCGCATCGACGGCGCCTTCGTCGCGCTCGAGTTGCTCCAAGTCTACTTTCTCATCCACGACGACTGGATGGATCAGGACGATGTGCGGCGTGGCGGGCCCACCGTCCACGTGCACCTCAGGAGGTGCTTCGGGGACACGGCGGCCGGCGATGCGGCGGCGATCCTCGCTGGAGACCTGGCGTGCGCGACCGCTCAGGGCGCGCTCGCGACCGTTCTCAGAGGCGCGTCCGAGCGTGCGGAAGCGGCGAGCGTTCTCGCTCGTATGCAGAGCGACGTGGTCCTCGGGCAGATCAGGGACATGCGCAGCGACGCGCTCACGGCCGCCGAGGTCGAGCGTACGTACGCGCTCAAGACCGGCAGCTACACCGTGGACGGCCCGCTCGTGCTCGGGGCCGTGCTCGCCGGCGCGACCCCGGCCGACGTGGCCCCGTTGCGCGCGTTCGCGGCTCCGCTCGGTGTGGCCTTCCAGATGGCCGACGATCTCCTCGGCACGTTCGGCGAGGGAGAGGTCACCGGGAAGCCCATCCACGGCGATCTGAGGCAGGGCAAGCGCACGTGTCTCGTCGTCGAGCTCGCCGCCCGCGCGAAGGACGATCCCGCGGCGAGGGCGCGCCTGGAGGCGATCGGGAAGGGGTCGCCGGAGGAGCTTCGGGAGGTTGCAGACTACATGCAAGCGTCGGGCGTCCGGTCGACCGTCGAGGGCCGCCTCGCGGATCTGCTCTCCGAGGCCCGCGCGCGGCTCGTGGACGTGCCCGTGCGGGCGGACATGAGGTCCGTGCTCGCCGGAGCGATCAAAGCGCTGGGGGCGCGCGCGGCATGAAGGCGAGGGAGAAGGTCCGCGTGGGCGCCGCCTGCGGCAAGGTCATCCTCCTCGGCGAGCATGCCGTCGTGTACGGCGCGCCGGCCCTCGCGGTGGGCATCGCCCGGGGCGCCCGCGCCGAGGCCGAGGCCCTGGACGGCGAGGGTGCGAGCTCCCTCCGCGTCGAGGGATGGGACGTCGAGGTGTCGGACGCGGACGCGAGCGGACACTCCCTCGCGCAGGCGCTCCAGGATCTCCTGCGCGCCACGCGAGAGGCGCAGCACGCGCTCGGCGAGGACCCCGTCGGGCGCGTGCGCGTCACGGCGGCGACGGAGTTGCCCCCGGGAGGGGGCCTCGGCTGCTCGGCGGCGCTCGGCGTGGCCATCGCGCGCGCGCTCGATCGCGGCGGCGACGACGCCGAGATCGGGCGTCGTGTCATGGCGTGGGAGCGGGTCTTTCACGGGACCCCCTCGGGCATCGACGCGGCGGTGGCGTCGAGCGGTGGCGCCGTGTGCTTCGAGAAGGGTCGCGGCATCGAGCCCGTCCTTCTCGGCGCTCCGCTCTACCTGTGCGTCGGGAGCACGGGCGTGGGCTCGAGCACGCGATCCATGGTCGAGGGCGTTCGCCGGTTCGCCGCGCGGCGGCCCGAGATCGCCCGCAGGACATGGGAAGGCATCACCGCCCTCGTCTCCAACGCCCGGCTCGCGCTCGCGGCCGGCGACGTCGAGGGCCTCGGAAAGCTGATGGACCTGAACCAGATGCTCCTCGCCGGCCTCTTCGTGTCGACGGACGAGATCGAGCGGCTGTGCGCGCTCGCGAGGGACGCGGGCGCCCTCGGCGCGAAGCTCACCGGGGCCGGTGGCGGCGGCAGCGTCATCGCGCTGGTGCGCGACCCCGAGGTGGCCGGTCGGGTGCTCCTCGCGTGGGAGGCGAGCGGCTTCGCGTCGTTCTTCGCGCGCGTGGGCTCCCAGGCGGCGCGCGCGGAGCGCGGGCCGGAGGCTCCGCTGTGAGCCGCGCACGCGCCGTGACGCACCCGAACATCGCGCTCTCCAAGTACTGGGGAAAGCGGGCGGGCGAGGGCAACATGCCCGCGGTGCCGAGCCTCTCGGTCGCCCTGTCCGGGATGCACACCGAGACCGTGTGCGAGGTGCTCCCGTCGCTGGCGGAGGACGAGCTCGTGCTCGACGGCGGCCCGATGGCGGCGAACGGCCGGGAGCGCTGCGCGGCCCTGCTCGATCGCGTACGCGCGCGGGTGGACTCGCCCGCTCGCGCGCGGGTCGTCTCGCGCAACGACTTCCCGACGGGCGCGGGGCTCGCGTCGAGCGCGTCGGGCTTCGCGGCGCTCGCGCTCGCAGCGGTGCGCGCCTACGGTCTCGACGCCTCGATCGCGGAGGTGAGCGACCTCGCGCGCCGGTCGTCCGCGAGCGCGGCGCGGAGCCTGTTCGGCGGCTTCGCCGAGCTCGCGCCGCCGCCCGACGCGGGCGCGACGTTCCTCGCCGCGACCCCGCTCGCAGGCCCGGACGCGGTGCCGCTCCGCGTCCTCGTGTGCGTCGTGACCGAGTCCGCGAAGGACGTGCCGTCCACCGCCGGCATGAACCGGACGCGTGACCATAGCCCGTTCTACGCCGCGTGGCTCGACGAGGCGCCGCGCGTCCACGCCGCGCTCCGCGCCGCCCTCCTCGCAGGCGATCTGCCCGGCGTCGGCGAGCTCGCCGAGAGGAGCGCGCTGGCGATGCACGCGTCCGCGATCGCCGCCGGCGTGATCTACTTCGGCGCTCCGACCCTCGCGATCCTGTCCGCCGTGCGCGGTCTCCGCGCGCGCGGCATCGGCGCCTGGGCGACGATCGACGCGGGGCCGCACGTGAAGGTGCTCGTCGACGAGGCCGATCGTGCGCGGGTGGCGTCGGCGCTCCACGGGATCCCCGGCGTCCTGCGCGTGATCGAGGCGCGCCCCGCCGCCGCGCCCACCGTGGAGGTGACGCCGTGAGGGTCTTCGCGCCGGGCAAGCTCGTGCTCACGGGAGCGTACGCGGTCCTCGGGGGCGCGCCCGCCGTCGTGATGGCCACGAACCGGGGGGTCCACGCCGACGGATCGGTCGTCGAGCCCGATCCGACGCGGGAGGTGCGCGCCGCGCTCGGGTCCACGCCGGCGCCCTTCGTCGACGCGAGCGCGCTCCACGAGGGCCGGAGGAAGCTCGGCCTCGGGGGGAGCGCCGCGATCCTGGTCGCCTCCCTTGGCGTCCTCGCCGCGGGGAGGGGAGACGATCTGGGCGCGCCCGAGGTGCGCGCTCGCGTGTTCCGCGAGGCGCGTATGGCTCACGCCCGTGCGCAGGGGGGTGGGAGCGGCGTGGACGTCGCGGCGTCGGTGCATGGCGGACTCCTCGTCTACACGCCGTCGCCCTGGGAGGCGCCACGCCTCGAGCACGCGGTGGTGCCAGCGGATCTCGTCGTCCGCGCCTGGTTCTCCGGAGAGAGCGCGCGGACATCGGACCTCCTCTCCCGCGTGGAGGCTCTGGCCTCGCGCGACGCCGCCGGGCACCGCGCGGCCCTGGAAGCCATCGCGCTCCCCGCGGAGGACGCGCGCGCGGCGGTGCTCGAAGGCGACGTCGTCGCGTTCATCGTCGCCGTGGACCGCACGGCCGACGCGCTCGCGGCGCTGGGCGTGCGAGCCGACGCGCCGATCGTGCCCGCCGCCTTCGCGCGCCTCGCGGAGGCTGCGCGCGCCGAGGGCGGCGCCTTCGTCCCCTCGGGCGCGGGGGGAGGTGACGTGGGCGTGTGGGTCGGCCGCTCTGCGCCAGGCCCCGCCTTCGAGGCGCGGGCCAGCGAGCTCGGCATGACCCCGATCGAGCTTCTTCCCGATCCCACCGGACTCAGACTAGAGGACCCCCATGGCTAGAACCTCCCGTTTCCCCGGCTTCTACAAGATGACCGTCGAGGAGCGGCGCGCGCTCGTCTCCGAGGCGACCGGCGCCGACACGCGCGACATCGAGAACGCCCTCGAGGGCGGAGGGCTCGACGCCGAGACCGCCGACAAGTTCGTCGAGAACGTCCTCGGCACGTACGCGCTCCCCTACGGCGTCGCGCTCAACGTCCGCGTCAACGGCAAGGATCGCGTCGTCCCGATGGTCGTCGAGGAGCCGAGCGTCGTGGCGGCGGCCTCCAACGCGGCCAAGATGGTGCGCGCGTCGGGCGGCTTCCAGGCCACCGCGGACGAGCCCCTCATGACGAGCCAGATCCAGCTCACCGGCGTCGTCGACGCCGACCGCGCCCGCGCGGCGATCCTCGCGGCCGAGCGCGAGATCGTCGACCTCGCCAACCGGGCCATTCCTGGCCTCGCCGTCCGGGGTGGCGGCGCGCGATCGATCGAGGTCCGGACGCTCGGCACGCCCGCCGACGCCATGATCGTGGTGCACGTCGTCGTCGACTGTCGCGACGCGATGGGCGCCAACCTGAGCAACACCGTCGCCGAGGCCGTCGCCGACCGGCTCGCCGAGCTGGCGGACGCGAAGGTGGGTCTCCGGATACTGACGAACCTGTGCGACAAGCGCCGCGTGCGCGTCACGTGCCGCGTGCGCGCGGAGGAGCTCGCGACCGAGGACATGGACGGCAACCTCGTGATCGACGGCGTCGTCAACGCGTCCCGCTTCGCCGAGCTCGATCCCTACCGCGCGGCGACCCACAACAAGGGCATCATGAACGGGATCGACGCGGTGGTGATCGCCACCGGGAACGACTGGCGCGCCGTGGAGGCCGGCGCCCACGCGTACGCGGCGCGGGGCGGGCAGTACGCGCCTCTGGCGACGTGGAAGAGGGAAGGGGCCGCCCTCGTCGGCACGCTGGAGCTCCCGCTCGCGCTCGGCACCGTGGGCGGTACGCTCAGGGTGCACCCGGGGGCGCGCCTGTCGCTCCACATGCTGGGCGCGACGGGGGCCCGCGATCTCGCCATGGCCGCGGCCGCGATCGGGCTGGCGTCGAACCTCGCGGCGGTGCGGGCGCTCGCGACGGACGGCATCCAGCGCGGCCACATGGCCCTGCACGCGCGCAGCGTGGCGGTGGCGGCCGGGGCGACGGGAGACAAGGTGGCGAGGGTCGCGCAGATGATCGTCGAGGCGCGCGACATCACGCTGGAGGCCGCGAGGCAAGCGCTCGAGAACCTGGCGCAGCGCGAGGGCGACGGGGCGGTCGCCGCGGACGACTAGTTCCGTCCGCCAGAAAGTTGGCCCCGGATCGCGACCTCAGGTCGGCACGGGTTCAGGATCCATCCTGCACCGGGGCCGGCCGGGCGCATCCTGGGCCGCGCGCTGTGCCGCTGAGGCTGTCGCTCGACGATCGGGCGCGGCTCGAGGCGGCGCTGCGGCCGGCGAAGGTCGAGAAGCGTGTGGCGCTTCGCGCGCAGGCGGCGTTGCTTCTGGCCGACGACGTCGCGACGACGGACGTGGCGAAGCTGCTGGGGGTGCACCTGCGCACCGTGATGAAGTGGCATCTGCGGTTCTCGTGCTCGAACCCGGCCGACAAACTCGCGGACGCTCCACGGTCGGGGCGCCCGCCCTCTCTCTCGCCGGCGCCGACTGCGCGAAGGTCATCGCGGAGGCGTGCCGAAACCCGAGCGACGTCTACATCCCCGTAACGCATGGGTCAGGCCCGCAGCTCGCGGAGCAGCTTCGTGAGCAAGGGTGGAAGATCAGCGACACGAGCGTTCGGCGCACCTTGAAGGACGCCGACGTGCAGCCGCATCGGCAGACGATGTGGCTGACCTCGCAGGTTGGCCCGTGGGCTGCTCTCTGTCTGCCCGTTCCCGTTCCCGTTCCCGATCTACTAGGGTCCCTCGTCGTTCGAGCGCCTGCATGCCGGTCTTCTCGTCGACGCAGAGGATCTCCTCGTCGGCGGGAGCTGGCGCACGTCGCGGGATATCGACTACGCTGGCCGAGATGTCGATCGCCCGTCGGTCCCCCCTCTTCCCCACCGTCGTCCTCGTCGGCGTCTCCTTGACCGCGGCCGGGGCCGGCGCGTGTGCGAGCGGCGCCACGAAGGCGACCGCGACGGACGCCGGCGAAGGGGACGGGGCGGCGGCGAAGGACGCGCAGACCTCCTCGACGGACGCGCAGCCTTCGTCGACGGACGCGAGCTCGGACGCAGCCCTCGCCGTGGACGCGAAGGACGACGCGATCTCGGACGCGGGCAAGTCCTCGGACGCCTGCCCCCCGGACGCGGAGATCCCGGTCCCGCCCTGCGTCCTCATCAAGTGAAGCGCCCGCGGGTCTCCTCGCCGCCGTCCGACGACCCGAGCATCGACGCCCTCGCCGCCGACCTGCGCGAGGCGATATCGGGGCACTGGTCGCACCGCTCGCGCGCCGAGCACACGGTGGCGGAGGCCTTTGCCTCGCTGCGCCCGCGGCTCGCGGCGATCGGCGCGGCCGCACCCGTGCTCGCGCTCGCCGACAAGGCGATCGACGACGAGCGCCGTCATGGCGATCTCTGCGCGAGGCTCGCGTCGAGGTACGCCGGTCGGGAGATCGCGCCGTCGAGGCCAGAAGCTCGAGCGCTCCCGGACTTCGGCACGGGGGACGAGCCCACGGAGGTCGCGCTGCTCGTGATGGGCATGTGCTGCATCAACGAGTCGATCGCGTCCGAGTGGATCCGATCGTGCTGGAGCGTAGCGTCGGCGCGAACGGCGGTCTTCGCCAACCGCGAGCACCTCCGGGACGAGGTCGACCACGCGCGGCTCGGCTGGGCGCACCTCGCCTCCAGCGTCGTCGACGACGCTCTCCTGGCGACGCTGAGGCCATGGGTGCCGAAGCTCGTCGCCGTGAACGTCGCCGAGTGGAAGAAGCCAGACCCGCACCTCCCGCCCGAGGGGATCCCGGCGCATGGTCACCTGAGCGCTGTCGAGACCGAGGCGGTTATCGACGCCGCCGTTCGGGACGTGGTGCTCCCGGGTTTCGCGCTCGTCGGGCTCGGCCCGCGCGCACGTTGACGCCCCTGCGGGTCCCTCGGGCGCGTGGCCCCGTCGTCAGGGCTTACCGGACAGGTGCCGCTGCAGAAGGAAAAGCAGCACCTCGACCGCCATCTCGCGCACGCGAGCGCGCGAGAGATCCCGGCGCTCGAGCCAGTCGAGGCTGAGCGTCTCGACGTAGCCGATCCATCCACGCAGCGAGGCGCGCACCTCCGGCGACGCGAGTTCCCCTGCGGGGAAGGTCACGGTCAAGCCGGAGAGGAGCTTGTCGAGGATGCGGGCCCGGCAGTCGTCGACGACGCGCTGCACCTGCCGATCGTTCCCGACGCCTCCGCGCAGCAAGCCGACGTACGCCTGCGCGTGCTCCTCGACGAACGCGAGATAGGCGTCGACCCCGTGGGTCGCCCGCTCCAGCGGCGAGAGGCCCGGATCGGGCTCCACGCGGGCGAGCAGGTCGGCGCCCGCGAGCTCTATCCCCGCGAGGTAGAGGTGCTTCTTGGTGGGGAAGTAGTGGTAGAGGAGCCCCTTCGACACGCCCGCGGCCGCGGCGATGGCGTCGATGGACACGTCGTCGTACGGGCGCTCGCCGAACACGGCGATCGCGCGCGCGAGGAGCTGGGCGCGCCGCGCGTCCGTGTCCAGGCGGACGCGCGGCCTGGCCTGCCTCGTCGCCCGTTTCCCCCGTCTTGTCGGCACCCTCCGGGTGGCCATGTCCAAGGCTAACACGCGGCGAGCCAGCGACTGTTGACTTACAGTCAATTGGATCTACACTCTATTGAATACAAGTCAACAGCGGAGGGGGGCCACGCCGCGATCGGCCGTCCCCGCCGGAGGTGCAAGTGGAAGCAGAGGTCGTCTCGCGCATCACGCCAAGGAGCCCAGGGCTGCGATTCGAGGGGATCCCTCGCCGATGGTTCCGGGGCAGCGCCGCGATGTCGCACATCGCGAACGGGGTGAACCTCCTCTTCCCCGCTGGCGAGCGCTTCTTCGTCCGCAGCGTCCGGCACTACCTGCCGCGCGTCACGGACGAGAGGCTGCGCGCCGACGTCCGGGGGTTCTTCGGGCAGGAGGGGCGCCACGCGAGGGAGCACGAGCGGTTCTTCGAGATCATGCGCGCGCAGGGTTTCGACATCGATGGGTTCCTCGAGACGTACCAGCGCGTTGCCTTCGAGCGGATGGAGCGCATGTCGCCCGCCGCGCTGAACCTGTCCGTCACGGTCGCCCTCGAGCACTTCACGGCGGTCCTCGCTGACAACGCGCTCTCCGACGGAGGGCTCGACGAGGCCGATCCGCGCATGCGCCGCCTCCTCCTGTGGCACGCCGCCGAGGAAATCGAGCACAAGGCGGTCGCGTTCGACGTGCTCCGCGCCGTGCACCCGAGCTATGCTCTGCGGATGACCGGGCTCGGAGTCGCCACCGTCGCGCTCGGGATCGCGTGGGTCCTCGCGGTACGCATGCTGGTTCGGCAGGACGGAACCATCGACCGCGTCGCGATGAAGAGGGAGCTCGCGCGCGTGCGGAGGGAGCGCCAGATCGGCCGCAACGTGTTCTGGCGCGGCATCCGGGAGTACGTGCGGCCTGACTTCCACCCGGACGATCGGGACAACTACGCCCTCGCGGCCAGCTACCTGGCCCGCATGGCGCGAGAGGCGGTCGCGGCGTGAGTCGTGGCGTGGAGCGCGCGACGAGGCGTCGGCCCGCGGTCGGAGCGTCCGCGCCATGACCGCGATGTTCCGGGACAAGGTCGTGGTGGTGACCGGCGCCGCCAGCGGGATCGGCCGCGCGACGACGGCGGCGTTCGTCGATCGGGGCGCGAAGGTGTGGGCCTGCGACGTCGACGAGGCGGGCCTCGGCCGGCTCGAGGACCAGCACGCGGGTCGCGTTCACGTCCACCGGGCCGACGTGTCGAGGAAGGACGACGTGCGCGCGTTCCGCGACGTCGTGGAGCGGGCCGAGCCTGCCGTCGACGTCCTCGTGAACAACGCGGGGGTCGGGCTCGCGGGCGACATCCGCACGACGACACTGGAGGACTGGGAGTGGATCGTGGGCGTCAACCTGTGGGGCGTCATCCACGGCTGCCACTACTTCCTCCCGCGGATGATCGACGCCCGCGCCGGCCACGTGGTGAACGTGTCGAGCGTGCTCGGGTACGTCGGCGCGCCGGACGTGCTCGCGTACTCGACGACGAAGTTCGCCGTCTTTGGCCTGTCGGAGTCGCTCCGGGCCGAGCTGTCCCGGCACGACGTCGGCGTCTCCGTCATCTGCCCGGGCATCGTCAACACGAACATCGTCAAGACGACGCGCTACCGGATGAAGGACCCCGACGGGATGAAGCGGCGCATCGTGGGCCTGTACGACCGGAGGAACTACAAGCCCGAGGGCGTCGCGAAGGCCATCGTCGACGCCGTCCAGCACAAGCGCGACGTCGTCCCGGTCACGCCGGAGGCGTGGGCGCTCTACTACACGAAGCGCCTCTCCCCCCGTTTGAGTCGCGCCCTCGGCCAGCGCGGCGCGCGCCGCTCGCTCGGCTGACCGGGGGGCCTCGCTTCCCACCCGCGTGGCGTGCCGGACGCCCTTCCGCTCCCGCCCCAAATGACCTAGCGTGCCGCCCGTGGCCGACCGCCCGGACGATCCCGCCGACGCGCACGGAGACCCCCACCAGGATCTGCGCGGGGCGCTCCACGATGTATCGAACGCGCTGACGGTGCTCCTCGGCTGGATCGCCGAGGCCCGCGCGGAGGGGCAGACGACCGAGGGCCTCGCCCTCGCCCTCGGCGTGGCGGAGGCGCAGGCCCTCCTCGCGAAGAACATGGCCCGACGCGCGATCGGTGACGCGCGCGCTGTCGACGAGGAGCCCCCCGACGGCTGGGTCCAGCTCGCGCACGACGTGGTGCAGCGCGTGCGCCTCGCGCTCTCGGTGGAGGCGTCGCGGCGGGGCGTCCGCATCGAGGTCGGGACGCACGACGTCGTCATGATCGAGCACGCGGAGGACCTCGCGCAGGTGCTGACCAACCTCGTCCTGAACGCGCTGGACCACGCGCCTCCGGGGTCGGCGGTGAGGGTGTCCGTCCGGGGAGGAGCCGGCGCCGAGATCGACGTCGTGGACGAGGGCCCAGGCGTGGCCCGCGATCGCGAGAAGAGCATCTTCGGCGGCGACTCGTCCCGCGACGGCGGGACGGGTACCGGACTTCCGTACAGCCGGGACATCGCGCGGGCGCGCGGAGGCGACGTCACCCTCGTCCGTGGGAAGGGCGGCGCAGCGTTCCGCGTGAGCTGGCCGAGCGCGCCCACGCCCAGGCCGCCACCGACGTCGCTCCACTCGCTCCGGCAGGCCTCGGTCCCGCGCGCCCACGTCCTCGCGAGCACGCGCGTCCTCGTCCTCGACGACGATGACGCGATCAACGACATGCTGTCCACCTCGCTCGCGGCGCGCGGCGCGGACGTGGTCGTGATCCGCGCGCGGAGCGAGCTACCGGAGGCGCTGGCGGGCCCGCCCTTCGACGTGGCGCTCGTGGATCTCTCGCCGCTGGCCGGCGACGTCGAGGGGGGCATCCGCCGCATGGACGGCGTCGTCGGGAAGGTGGTGCTCATCACGGGGAGCGCCGACAAGGTACCGGAGGGGCTCCTCGGCCCCGGCGGATCGAGCCTGGACGTGATCCGCAAGCCGTTCGAGGTGAGCGAGATCATCGCGATCGTGGCGGGCTCGCGCGCGCCGGGTGGTTAGAAGTCCGAGCCGTGGGTCAAGGTTCCGCCGGGCGGCGCTCGCTCACTCGCTCGGCGTGGCGTCCTCGACGTCGAACCTCATCCCGGCAGCGCGGAGTCGCGTGATGAGGCGCTGGCCCATGCTCGCCGCCGGCGTGGTCACCCCACCCGGCGTGTCCAGCGGGTCCTTCGCGAGGCACAGGGCCGACTCGCCGAGCATCTTGGCCGTCTCGCCGTAGCCCGGATCGCTCGTGCCGGCGACGAACCCGCGCGCGCCGGGGCGCGCGTCTCCCTCGGCCCAGCCAAGAAGGCGGATCTTGAAGTAGCCGGTGTCCCGCACCTGCCTCGAGGGGCCCTCCCCGGAGGAGGGGAGCACCCTCTCGAGCGCCGCGCGCGTGAGCTTGCCGGCCGCGAGCGTCGCGAACGCGCCGAGGCCTCCGGTGATCGCGGTCGCGCGTGCCAGGCCCTTCGGTCCTGCGCCGTAGCTCGCGACCTCCGCGTACTCGAACGTCGGGCCGTACCGGAACCCGAGCAGGGCGTTCGAGCGGCGCACGACACGGGTGTTGACGACCGCCATGAGGAAGGGCCCCGTCCACGCGCCGAGGTCCTCGTCGAAGCGCACCGCGAAGCTGTCCTTGGAGGGCGGCCCACGCCCCTGGTCACGCTCGGGCAGGAGAGCATAAGGATCGGTCACGAGGCGGCGGATCTCGGGATCCCGCGTCGCGTCCGCCATGAGGTTCATCATCGACGCGGCCGTACCGCCGCTCAGGCCACCCTTCGCCTCGCCGACGGAGGTGACCACGCGCCGCGTGGCCTTTCCGCGCGCGCGCAGGTGGTCCACGAGCATGAGCGCGCCGAGGTCGGACGGGATCGAGTCGAAGCCGCACGTGTGGACGATCCGCGCTCCGGTCGCGACCGCGCGCGCGTGGTGACGATCGATCATGTCGCGCATGAACGTGACCTCGCCCGTGATGTCGCAGCAGTGCGTGCCGAGGTCCGCGCAGGCTGCCACGAGCCGCCCCCCGTGCTTGGCGTACGGGCCCACGGTCGTGCAGACGACGCGGGTGCTCCCCGCGACGGCGCGAAGGGCGGCCTCGTCCGCGGAGTCGGCGACGAGGAGGTCGAGCGAGGCGCACGCGGGAGCGTCGCGGGCGAGGTCGCGCCGGACGGCCTCGAGCTTCTCCTTGCTGCGGCCGGCGATGGCCCAGGAGAGCCCCTCCTCCGCTGCGCGCCGCGCGAGGTACGCGGCGGTGAGCTTGCCCGTGAAACCGGTGGCGCCGAAGAGGACGAGGTCGTACTTGCGATCCATGGAAGGGCGGAGGCTACCACGGCGCACAGCGGATGGTGGACGGCGGCCCGATCCGCTACACTCCATCCTCGTGACCCCCGCCACGGCGCGCACGTTCGTCCTCGCCCTCCTCGGCGTCGCCTTCGCGGCCTGCGGGGATCGCGTAGCGGATCCACCTCCACCTCCGTCGGCGGCCCCTCCGTCGCTCGAGCCGCCCGCGCCTCCCGATCGCGACGTGGCAGCGGAGACCCCGCTCGACGCGGCGCCCCCGCGTGGCGACACCGGAGCACCCTGCGTGAAGCCAGACCCGCCGGATCCTGGCGACCTCGATCGCCTCGCGAAGGCCTGGCTCCGGCTCGAGCCGACGCTCTCCACCGCGGTCGCCACGAAGGTCGCCGCCAGCAACCCGCAGGTCCTCTACGACACGCAGCTCACGACCGCGAACCTGCTCATGCACGCGGAGTACGCGCGTGACGCGGTGACGCTCGAGGGCCTCGCGCGCGTCTACCAGCCCGCGTTCGACGGCATCGCGACCGAGAGCGAGGCCTTCTTCTACTACGCGAGCCCGGGCGGCGTGGAGATACCTCAGAGCGTGTGGCCCCTCTCGCGGCCCACTCGCATGTGGACGGCCGCCCCGACGGCCGGCCTCTCGGCCGGTCCGGAGAGCGTGCTCTCCAGCTCACAGTTCCTGTACGCGGCCTCGCGGCTCGTCCGGGTCACGGCGGAGATGCCGGCGCCGTCCGCTGCCCTCGTGTCGTTCCGCGACGCGGCCTTGCCCGTCATCGTCGTGGATCACTACGCTCGCTGGATCGACGTCATCCCCGGTCAGCCGGGCTCGTTCCAGGTCCGCGGATGGGGCTGCCACTCGGGCACGTACAGTCACCGGCAGCACCTCGAGAACCTCCTCGGACGCCGGTACGGGACCGCCGCGCTGCCGGGCAAGGGCTCGAACCCGCCGTCCTACTGCAACGCCCTCACCGACACGGACATGTGGATCGTGGCCGGCGTGCTCGAGATCCTCGCGGCGCACGCGCGGTCGCCGGCTCTCGTGCCGCTCGAGCCGGCCGTCAAGGCCATGTTCGAGGCGCACGCGGAGCTGGGCGCGAAGCTGATCCGAAGCCGCTTCGGCGCGCAGACGCTCACCTCGCCGAAGGGCTCAGTGCAGGGCCTCACCATCGATCCCGGCGGCTTCGACGGGCACCCCGATCACGCGTACACGGGGTACACGGCCACGAGCGCCGCGTGCACCGGGTGCGTCAGCGTCGGCGGGTGCACGTGCGACGAGTTCCCCGGTTACGTCACGGCCGGCGGCCCGGTGAAGCACCCGCCCGAGCCGCTCTCGGGTGTCAGCTGGGACATCAGCCACGCACGTCGGCTCGTGTCGGTGTTCGACTCGATGCGCCGCCACCGCGGCATCCTTCCGAAGGAGCACATCACCGACGACGAGGCGCGCGCCTTCGCGCGTCAGATCGCGTTCGCCGTCTGGGACGGCGACCTCACGACGCCGCGCTTCGCGACCTTCCTCGACGGTTCGAACGGCTGGTACCGCGTGAACTACTCGGGCCGCGTCGCGTTCGGGTACCCGCCCTGGTCGATGACGCCCCTCGCGCCGCTCTGCGGGTACGGCTTCTGGAAGGAGCTCGAGCCCGGCCTCGGGCCCGCGCTCCGAGCCGCCTGGGCCAGGATCGACGCTCCCCCGGACACGACGGACGCGCAGGCCATGCGGATCATCCAGGGTCTGCCGGAGGCGATGCCGTACAGGGTGGAGGAGAGGGCGTGCGGGTGGTGAGCGTCGTCCGCGCGGACCCGTCGAGGAGGGCGATACGTGGGTCGCATGGCGTCCCCCGCGACACGGACTCCGCGCGGGTCGCGAGGCTGGAGAGGGCCTACCCCTTCTTCGCGAGGATCGAGACGCTCTTCACGCCGAACTTCTTCGTCGCGCCCTGCGCGCCGTCGGAGATGAACTCGTGGCCGGCGTTCTCCCTCACGGTGAGCACCGTGAGCCCGGCCGCCTCGATCGCTCCACGGTAGGCGTCGCGCTGCGCGGCGCCGCCGATGCACGCCGCCCAGAGATCGGCGCTGCAGACGACGCTGTCGGGGAGCTGTTGGTCCGTCACGATGTAACCCTTCCTGTATTCGATCCCGGAGAGGCCGCCGGCGGCGCGTAGCCGCTCCGCCTTGCCGAGTTGCTCGTCCGTCATGTCCACGCCGATCACCTTGCCCGCAGCCCGGCCTTCGCGAAGTAGACTCACTCCGCTCACGGCGGCCGAGCTGGTCTCCCGCACGGGGTCGATGGCGGTCATACGCGTCGGCCGCTTCAGCCGTTCACGTGCTGCGCGGATCGTTCCGCTCCCGACGAAGACGCGCGACGTGGAGAAGAACGCGACGACGATCCGGAAGCACCTCGGGATCGCTGGCGTCGAACGGACGGAGCTCGTGGAAGGGACTGACGACCATGCCCGCCTCGACTTCCGGAGCCTCCGCACGACCGGGATCACCTGCCACGCGAGGATGGAGACCGACTCCTGCGCGCTCGCCCGGTACGCCGGGCACAGGTCGCCGGACATCACGTGGAGCGCGTACGCGAAGGAGGGTCCCGATCGTCGTCGTCGAGACGGCGAGCCCTTCCCGGCGCTCGACGCGCTGATCAAGCCTATGAAGGGGTCCGCCGGTTCTGGCCGGGTTTCGGCGTTCCGGCCTCCGCGCTCCAATGATTCCGTGCGGTTGCTGTGCGAAGGAGGGGACTTGAACCCCTACGGTGTTACCCGCTAGCACCTCAAGCTAGTGCGTCTGCCAATTCCGCCACCTTCGCCGGGAAGCGGCGCGGAGAAGACCACAAGGGCGCGGGGTGCGTCAAGTCGTTCGGCAGCGGCGGCGCGCGGTCTACTGCAAGAGCCCCTTCCGCAGCGCCGCCGCGAGCGGCTGCTGACCCCCGACGACGCCCTGGTTGATCGTCCACACGACGACCCCGCCGAGCCCGCGTCGCTTGATGTACGCCGCCTTCTCGGCGATCGACCGCTCGTCCTCGTACGTGACGTACGTGCACCCTTTCGGCCCCGTGGGCCGCGGGAAGCTCAGGAAGGGCGCCTTCACCGCGTCATCCCAGAGCGCGCGCCCGTGGGGCGCGTAGAGCGAGACGATGTTGGTGTAGCTCATGTCGTTGTCGCTCGTCACCACCCGGAACCCCTCGACGATGTCCTGGTCGGGGCCCGTCGCGCCCGCCCAGCAGGTGCCGTAGAAGCCGACGCCCACGCCGAGCTTCCGCGGCGGCACGCCGGCGGCGAGGTACGCGTTCACCGACTTGTCGACCGAGCTCAGCCTCCCGTAGAGCGCGGACGAGTGCCACGTGCGCCAGCCCGACCACGCGCCCGTCATGCCGTACGTCATGATGTTCATCTGGTCGAGGCGCGCCGCGAGCCGGGCGGCGTTTCGCGGGATCTTGTCCCACGCGACCGGCATGGTGATCGTGGTCGTCGGGAGCGTGCGCCGCAGCGCGTCCAGCAGGCCCTCGATCAGAGGCTCGTCCGCCGCGGGTACCGGCTCCCAGTCGATGTCGATCCCGTCGTAGCCCTGCGACTTCACGACACGCGCCAGCCCGTCCACGAGGCGCGCCTGGTCGGTCGTGACCGCGCCGACGAAGCCGTCATGGGCCCCGTCGCCGCCGACCATGAGGATGGCGCGCCGGCCGTTCGCGTGCGCGGCGTTCACGATGCCCTGCGAGAGCGTCAGGCCGCTCTTGTGGTCGAACGACGTGTCGAGCGATCCGTCGGTCCGCGGCACCACGCGAGAGACCGCGACGTGGCTCATCGCGGCGAAGTCGATGGCGGACACCGACAGGAGCTCCGACTGGTAGCCCCCGTAATATCCCACGACCCAGTAACGTCCCGGCGGGGCAGCGGCGAGGGACGGGGCCGTCGCGGCGGTCGTGACGGGGGGCTGCCCTGCGGTCGTCGTCGCGGTGGGCTGCGTGGGCGACGTCCACGCCGTCGCGGTCGGCGTCACCGCCGGACCGGTCGGGGGGCGCGGCGCCGGCTCGTTGCAGGCGTTGCACCCCGCGAGCGCGAGGAGCCCGACCAGCAAGCGCACGTGCATCAGTGCGCCGCGGTCCCGTTTCCGGTGGGAGCGGGGGGAGCGCGAGGTGGCCTCTCAGCCCCCTCGCTACCAGGTAGACTCGCGGCGATCACCACGTGCGGGTAGGGGAGCACGTCGGGGACGCGGACCATGCGCACGTGGAAGCCGAGGTCCGTCAGGATCCTTCCCCAGTCCCTGTGGTGGCGGTAGGCGAGCGGCTCGTTCCAGCCCACCATCACGCGGTCGAGGAGCTCGGTGAAGCGGAGCTGGTAGCGCGGCTCGGTCGTGATGTCCTTCAGGACGAGCACGCCGCGAGGCGCGAGCAGATCGCGCAGGCGCGCGAGGAGCGGCACCTGGTCCGGCTCCGGGATGTGGTGCATCACGTCGAGCACGTACGCGGCGGCGAACGGTCCCTCGAGCGGTCGCCCGGCCGCGTCCCTCGCGTCGCGGGCGTCGCCCACGAGGAACTCGTGAGGCAGGCCCAGCCGACCCGAGACGCGTCGCGCGAGCTCCACCCGCCGTGCGTCGGGATCCACGCCCAGGATGCGCCGCTCCGGCTGCGTCTGCCCGAAGTACGCCGCGAAGAGCCCGAACCCGCACCCGATGTCGAGGATGCGTCCCGTGTCCGGCAGGAGCAGGTCCATCACGCTGAGGAGCTTCGGGCGGAGGATCGAGAAGCGGATGTTCGCGTACGCCCGCTCGACCAGCGGCAACGTCCGCGCGATGTTCGCGATGGCCTCGCGCCCGTACACCTCGGGCGCGTAGAAGGCGCGCGCCGGCTCGGACTTACCCCGGACGAGACCCCGGAGGAGGTCCGCGGGCCGCCGGGAAATGGGAGGCATGGCCACGCGCGGGCTATACTACGGGCCCGGCGACGCGACGAGGCGAATCGCCGCCGGGCGCCGCCCGCAAACCAGGGAGAACCCGCCGATGCCCCGAAGAGCCACGGTCGAGCGCCGGACCCGTGAGACGGACATCGCGGTGACGATCGATCTGGACGGAGGCGGGGTGGCCTCGATCGAGACCCCCCTCCCGTTCCTCTCGCACATGCTCGACCAGATCGCGCGCCACGGGCTGTTCGATCTCTCGGTCGCGGCGAGGGGGGACGTGCACATCGACGGGCACCACACCACCGAGGATCTCGGCATCGTGCTCGGAGAGGCGGTGGCCGCCGCGCTCGGCGACAAGGCGGGGCTCGTCCGCTACGGGGCCGCCACGCTCCCGATGGATGAGGCCCGGGCGACCTGCGCGATCGACCTCTCCGGGAGGACGTTCTTCGTGTGGGAAGTGCCCGTCCCTAAAGCGAAAATAGGCGATTTCGACACCGAGCTCGCGGAGGTCTTCTTCGAGGCCTTCGCGCGCGGCGCTCGCTGCAACCTCCACGTCGTGCTGCACGCCGGCGCCAACCTGCACCACATCGTCGAGATCTGCTTCAAGGCCTTCGCGCGGGCGCTGTCGGCGGCGAGCCGGCTCGATCCACGCGCCTCCGGGGTCCCCTCGACGAAGGGAAGTCTGTGACCGGAACCCGCGCGGCACCTCGGGGTGAGTTGGTGGTATGTTGAGGGCACCGTGAGGCTCGACGAGAGCGACGAGAGCAGCGATCCCGAGCCGGCGACCGAGGACGCCGGTGCGCTCGTCGATCGGTACGGGCGCGCGTTCTCCGCGGGCGAGGCGATCTTCCGGGAAGGGGACCCCTCGCGCGAGGCCTTCCTCCTCTACGAGGGCCGGGTGCGCCTCCTGAAGCGGGTACGGATGCTCGAGCGCAGCCTCGCCGTCCTGCACACGGGGGACATCTTCGGCGAGGCGGCCCTCCTGGCGGACGAACCGCGGTCGTCGACGGCGGTCGCCCTCACCGACGGGATCGCCCTCGTGTTCGACCGCTCGTCCTTCCGCACCCTGATCGAGCACCGCCCGACCATCGGCCTCCGCATATTGAACCAGTTCATCAAGCGCGTGCGCGAGGCCGAGGACCAGATCGAGGTCCTCATGCTCAAGGACACCCAGTCCAAGATCGTGAGCGCGCTCCTCAAGCTCGCGGGCACGGCGCCCGGCGCGGTCGAGCTCGCCCTCTCCCCCATCGACCTGTCCATTCGCGTCGGGCTGGACGTCGACACCGTCAAGCGGGCCGTGCAGCGCTTGCGCGAGCAGGGCTACGTCCGCATCGTCGGGGAGCGGATGACGATCCCGGAGCTGGACGCCCTGCGCCGGCTCTACGCGCTCCTCGCCTCCAAGGAGGAGCTGCGCGGGAACGGCTCGGCGTCGAGGCCTGGCGGAGGCTGACCGCCCGGCCCGGTGTGGCGAAATTGCTACATGGTTTCGCGAACATCCGGACATGCAACGAAATAATGAACAGTTGCATGGGCTTGCCGCTGTCCGGCGAGGGTTGACGTGGTGCGGCGATCGGGTTACGAGCGGCTGAACCGGGCATTCTTCCTTGACGACGTTACCTGGCGGAGCAGTTGGCCGCGCGCGTTCTCCCCACGGCTCGTGCCGCCAAAACGCTCGACATGCAGACCCCGCCCCTCGCCTCCACGCTCGCGACGCTGCTCCTGGTGCCGGCGCTCGCGTGGGCGTGCACCGGCAGGGGGGCGAACTCGCCCGGGGGCGCGTCGGCGGAGAAGCAGAGCGACGCCGAGTACGATCTCGGACGGGAGGCCCTCCACGCTGGCCGTCCCCGCGAGGCGCTCGACCACGCCCGCAAGGCTGTCCATTTCAACGAGGAGAACGACAAGGCGCTCTACCTCGCGGCGATGGTCCACCTCGTCTTCTGCGACCAGGACGCGTCGCCGGACTGCAGCCTCGAGGAGGCGGAGAAGTACCTCCGGAGGGCGGTGAAGGTGAACGATGGGTTCCGGGATGCGAAGAACGCCCTCGGGACCGTGCTCATTCGCCAGAACAAGCCGCGCGACGCCATCGCCGTGCTCGAGCCGCTGACGAAGGATCCGGCCTTCGCGTCGGGCCACCTCGCGTGGGGCAACCTCGGGCTCGCGCAGCTCAAGGCGGGTGAGGTCGATCGCGCCATCGTCTCGCTCAAGAACTCGGTGACCGAGCCTCGCTTCTGCGTCGGCCACTACCGCCTCGGCCTCGCCTACGAGGAGAAGAAGGACCTGCCCTCGGCCGAGAAGAGCCTGTCCGACGCGCTCGCTGTGCAGAGCCCGGACTGCCAGGCCCTCCAGGACGCCTGGCAACGCCGCGGCACCGTCCGGCTCAAGATGGGCAAGACGGAGGGCGCGCGAGAGGACCTGGAGAAGTGCGTCGTCCTGTCCTCGAAGACGGAGGCCGGCAAGCTCTGCGAGAAGACCCTGCACGACCTCGGAGGGAAGACATGAGCCACAACGCCGACGCCGTCGCCACGGAGTCCACGACCGGTCGGGCCGAGACGCCCCCGAGCTCGCGCGTTCGCCAGACCGCCGGCGACGGCCAGACGGTCGGGAGTGTGCTCCGGCAACAGCGGCTGCTGAAGCGGATGGGGATGGCCGAGGTCGCGCGCATCACGCGGATACCGCTCGCGACCCTCGAGGCGATCGAGGCGGACCACTTCGACGATCTGCCCGGTGAGGTCTTCGTGCGGGGCTTCCTGAAGGCGTTCGCGCGCGCGGTGGGCCTCGTGCCCGCGGACGTGCTCGCGCGCTACACGGCGAGCCGGCGCTCGGCGGTGGTCACGCCGATCCCGACGTCGTTCCAGGTGCCGGCGCAGCGCGAGGGCCGAGGGCGTCGCTTCGGCGTCGCGATCGCGTTCGTGCTGCTCCTGATCCTGTTCACGCTCGCGTTGTCGATCGTGCTCAAGCCCAGGGGTCGAGACATGCCGCAGGAGCTGTCGCACGAGCCCGTCCCCACCTTCTTGCGCACCGTGTGAGGCGGACGATCGAGACGGAAGCGCTCTTCCTCGGAGCGGTTCCGTACGGCGAGACCGCGGTCGTCGCGACGTGGCTGACGGAGCGTGAAGGCAAGCTGTCGACCATGGTGCGGGGGGCGCGGTCCTCGCGGCGACGGGTCAACGGCGCGCTCGACTATGTCCACGGGGTGTACCTGCGGGCCGAGGACACCGGGGCGGAGCTCCTGACGCTGAAGGAGGCGGTCGTGCGCCACGTCCGCCTGGGGGTGACCGGAGATCTGGACGCGCTCGCCGCCGCCGGGACGGCGCTCCGCTGGGTGCGGCACGCGTGTCCGCCGCGGACGCCGGAGCCGGACGTCTTCCAGGAGCTCTCCGTGCTGCTCGACGATCTCGAGCGGCAACCCTCCAGCGCGAAGGGTCAGGGGCTCCTCACGTTCGGCCTGCGTCTCCTCCGTCACGTGGGGTACGAGCTGGTGTTCGACCGTTGCGCCTCGTGTGGGCGCCCGCGGCCGCCGGCGCGGCGGGCCCACGTGGACGCGGGGCGAGGCGGCGTGATCTGCCGCGCGTGCCATGGGGGCGGCGAGGTCCTCGCCGACGACCTCCTCCTCCGCCTGGCTCGGATCTCCTCCGGCGAGGTGGCCCAGCTCTCGCGCAAGGAGGGCGACCTCGTGATGCGCCTCGTGACGCGGGCGATGACCTCTCATACGGAACTCGCACCACCCCGGTGACGCCGACGCCCGCGTGCTTTGCCCCGGGTCGCGCTTTTCTCTATCGTAGGAGCCACCGATGACCACCAAGGAATCCCTGGACTGCGCGTGCTTCGGCGAGATCCTCTGGGATCTGTTCGAGGAGGGAAGCGCGGGCAAAGCGGGGGCCGGGCAGACCTACCGGCGCGAGCTCGGCGGCGCACCGACCAACGTGGCCGTGTCGCTCGCTCGCCTCGGGTTCCGTGCGAGCGTCGTCGGCGCGGTCGGCAAGGACCGCTTCGGGGACGCGCTCGTGTCGATCCTCGAGGCCGAGGGCGTGGAGACGAAGCACGTCGCCCGGCTCCCCCAGAGGACGGGGATCACCTTCGTCTCGCGCAGCGACAAGGGCGAGCCGAGCTTCCTCTTCTACCGCCACCAGACGGCCGACGCGATGCTCCCCGCCACGGCGGTCGTCCCTGCGTGCGCCCGCGCCACGTTCGGCGTGGTGGGCACGAGCACGCTCGTCACCCCGGACCTCCAGGCGGCGACCGCCCGCTTCGTGGCCGAGCTCGAGAAGGCGAAGGGGGATCTGGTCGTCGACCTCAACGTGCGCGCGCACCTCTGGGCGGATCCGGCGGTGATGAAGCGCCAGATCGGGGAGCTCGTCTCCAGGGCGAAGCTCGTGAAGGCGTCGGAGGGCGATCTCGCGCACCTCGCGGGCAAGCGTGGGCTCTCGTGGCTCGAGGAGCACGCGAAGGGCGCGACGTGGCTGCTCACGCGCGGGGAGAACGGCGCGGCGGCGGTCGGCGCGCACGGCCAGGTGACGGCACCGACGAAGCGGGTCCGGTGCGTCGACGCCACGGGCGCCGGGGACGCGTTCCTCGCCGGTGCCCTCGGCGTGCTCCTCGCGACGGGCGCCCGCTCCGGAAAGCGCGAGTGGGCGGACGGCAAGACCTGGGCGCGCGCGCTGGAGGTCGGGCATCTGATGGGCGCGAAGGCGGTGAGCGCGGTTGGCGCCGTGAACGGCCTCTCGCACCTCGACGACGTGAAGTCGAAGCTCGGGCTCGCGCGCAAGGCGGGCGCGTGAGGGATCCCGGTCTCCTGTGCCGCAAGGTGGCGAGCCCGCGTGGCGCGCGCGTGACGGAGATCACGTGGGGCGACGGCCACGTGGGCGTGTACCCCCACGAGATCCTGCGGGGCTACTGCCCGTGCGCCACGTGCCAGGGGCACTCGGGGACGATCTCCTTCGTCGCCGCGGAGGGGGATCAGCTCCAGATCGAGAAGATCGAGCCCGTCGGCAACTACGCGCTGCGCTTCGAGTGGTTCGACGGTCACGGGTCGGGTCTCTACTCGTTCCGCTTCCTGCGCGCGCTCTGCCGCTGCGACGCGTGCTGCCCGGGTGAGGCGAAAGCCGACCATCGCGATCTTCCGCGGGCGTGATGTCGCCGGAGGGGAAGCAGGCGGAACAGGTGGCCGAGACGGCGGCCGAAGAGCGGAAGAAGATGGCGGGTCGCGCCGGCGTGGTCGCGCTCGGCACGTTCGCGTCGCGCGCGCTCGGCTTCGCGCGGGACGTCGTCCTCGCGGCGCTGTTCACGCGCGAGGTCACGGACGCGTTCTTCGTGGCGTTCACGATCCCCAACGCGCTCCGGCAGATCCTCGGCGAGGGGGCCGTGGCGAGCGCCGTCATGCCGGTCCTCGGGAAGAAGCTCGAGGAGGGGGACGCGCCCGCGCGCCGCTTCTTCGCGCGCATCCGTGGCGTCTCCCTCGTCGTCCTGACGCTCGTGTCGCTCGCGGGCGTCCTCCTCGCGGAGCCCCTCACGGAGCTCTTCGCCTCCGGGGCGCACGCCCACCCCGGGCAGTTCGAGCGTACGACGGCGCTGACGCGCACGGTCTTCCCGTACATCTTCTTCATGGGGATCGCGGCCCTCGGCATGGCGGCCCTGAACGCGAAGCGACGGTTCGCGGTGGCCGCGTTCGCGCCCGGCCTCCTGAACGTCGCGTTCCTCGCCGCGGCGTTCCTCCTCGTGGACCCGCTTCGCGCGAGGGGGATCGACGGGGCCCAGGCCCTCGCGATCGGCGCGCTCGTGGGGGGCTTCCTGCAGGTCGTGGCACAGGTGCCCGCGCTCCGGTCCGTGGGCTTCGCCGGGACGCCCATCCTGGATCTGAAGGATCCTGGCGTGCGCGACGTGCTCCGGCGCCTGGGGCCGATGACCTTCGGAATCGGTGTGTATTACATCGACGTCGTCCTGTCCCGGCGCCTCCTCTCCGAGCTCGGCACCGGCGCGCAGAGCTGGTTCACGTGGGCGCAGCGCCTCGCGGACTTCCCGCAGGGGCTCTTCGTGATGGCGATCTCGAGCGCGGCGCTCCCGGCCCTCGCGACGCTCGCGGCGCGCGGCGACACGGCGGAGATGAAGAAGACGTGGGCGCACGGCCTCGGCCTCTCGCTCTACGTGGCGGTGCCCTGCTCGGTGGCGCTGATGAGCCTCGGAGAGCCGCTCGTCGCGCTGTTCTTCCAGCGCGGCGCGTTCGACCGCACGAGCACGGTGGAGACGGCGCGCGCGCTCTTCTGGCAGGGCGGCGCCATCTTCACGGTGGCCGCCGTGCGGCAGACGGTGCCCGTGTTCTACGCCCTCGGCGACACGCGTACGCCGACGCTGGTGAGCGCGCTGGATCTCCTGGTGTTCGTGGCGATGGCGATCGGCCTCCGAGGCGCGCACGGACACGTCGCGGTGAGCATGGCGATCGCGGGATCGAGCGCGGCGCAGCTCGCGCTCCTGCTCGTGTTCCTGCGGGCGAAGATCGGCCCCCTCGGAGGGCGCGCGATCGTGGGGGCGTTCCTCGGGACCGTCGCGGCGTCGACGGTGGCCGGCGTCGGCGCGTGGGCGGTGACGAGGATCCTCTCGGGTGTGCCCGCGTGGGGGCAGGGGATCCTGGGCGGCGTCGCGTTCGTGGTGCTGTTCGTGGTGGCGGCGTGGGGCCTGCGTGTCCCGGAGCAGGAGACGCTCCTCGCGGCGGTGGGGCGGCGGATCCGGCGCTGATCGGCGGTCCGCGTCGGCGGTCCGGCGTGCTCGTGCTAATCAGCCGCCCATGCCCACCCGCCCCGCCCCCGTCCGCGTCCTCGACGCCGCCTTCGTCGCCGGCGCGGCGCGGCTCGATCAGCTGCCCCCGCCGGTGCAGGTCGAGGTGGCCTTCTCGGGCCGCTCGAACGTGGGCAAGTCCACCCTCATGAACATGATGCTCGAGCGGAAGAACCTCGTCCGCACGAGCTCGACGCCAGGGTGCACCCGGCAGGTGAACCTGTTCTCGGTGGGCCTGCAGGGGGGCCTCTCCCTCGTGCTCGCCGATCTGCCGGGGTACGGGTACGCGAAGGTCAGCAAGTCCGAGAGTCGCGAGTGGGCGAAGACCATCGAGGGCTACCTCTCGCTGCGCGCCACCCTCCGCGTCGTCGTGATCCTCGTGGACGTCCGCCGCGGTCTCGAGGCCGAGGAGCGCGATCTCGTCGACTTCCTCGCGCGCTCGCGCGAGGGCCGCGGCGACGTCACGGTCCTCGTCGCGGCCACGAAGCTCGACAAGCTCCCCGCACACCGGCGCAAGCCGGCGCTCGCGGCGTTTCGAAAGACGACCGGCCTCCCGGTCCTCGGCGTGAGCGGCGCGACGGGTGCGGGGCGGGAAGAGCTGTGGGCGGCCATCCTCGCCCCGCTCGTCCCCCCGCCGGCCTCGGCCGAGCCCGCGGCCGGCTGACGCCGTCACTCCCTTCTTGCCTCCCCACGGGAAAGCTTGAACACTGGTCTGGCATGCGCAGCACCCTGCTCCTCGCGGCGCTCCTCCTCGCGGGTTGCGCCAAGCCGCCGCCCGCCAAGCCGACCGGCCCGGCCGTCGTGGCGACGCCGGAGAGCTGGTGCCCGGAGGGCTTCGAGCCGGGGGCGAACAACACGTGCTTCGCGCTGCCGCGGACGACGAACCCGAAGACCCCGATCCTGCTGTACCTGCACGGCATGTTCTCCGGGCAGGGCTCGAGCGACGAGTGGAGCAACGTGCGCTACGCCTCGGACAAGGGCTTCGCCGTCATCCTGCCGCGCGGTCGCCGCGGCATGTGCGCCTGGAAGGCCGAGGCCAAGGACGCGTACTGCTGGCCGGGCGAGACCGAGGAGGCCGCCGACATCGAGTCGGTGATCGCCGAGTGGGAGAAGGTCCTATGGCAGGTCGAGGCGCTCCTCGAGCCGGGGACGCACAAGCGCTACGTCGTCGGCTACGCCAACGGCGGCTACTTCGCGAACCACCTCGCCACGCAGGGCGCGTTCCCGGCGGCCGCCTACGTCGTCATCGGAGGGGGCGAGCTTCACCCCCCGAAGCAAGGCGTGAAGCCCGCGCAGCTCCTGCTCGTCACGGCGGAGCACGATCCGGCCGAGGGGCAGAAGATGGTGGACCTGAGGGCGAGCCTCGAGAAGGCGGGATGGCTCCACGCCCGCTGCACGCGACCCGGAGAGCGGGCGCTCTCGAAGGATGACATCGATCTCGCGCTCCGCTTCTTCCAGAAGACGGATCCGAAGGACAACAGGGACGCGAAGGTCACGATGGGCCTCGGCTGCGAGGGCCTCTCGGTCGCGCAGGCCGGGGACCCCACGCCCGCGAAGCCGCCGAAAGACGTGGCGAAGGGCCAGAAGAAGTAGTAAAACCGGGTCGTTCCGGGCGCATAACTCAGCGGTAGAGTGCCACCTTCACACGGTGGAAGTCGTGGGTTCAAATCCCCCTGCGCCCACCCGGTTCCTCGGAGCCAGGGAGCTTCGCCGCCGCGGGCGGCCCTGCCTCCCTCTACATGCGCGCCGGCGCGGCGATCCCCAGGAGCCCGAGCCCCGTCTCCAGCGTCCGAGCCGTCAGCTCCGCGAGCGCCAGCCGTGACGCCCGGACCCGCGGTTCCGCCTTCAGGATCGGGCACCGCTCGTAGAACGTGGTGAACGATCCGGCGAGCCCGTACAGGTAGCCCGCGAGCCGGTGTGGCTCGAGCGTCTCGTCGACGGACTCGACGGTCGGCCCGAGGTCGAGCGCGTCCATCACGAGCGCGCGCTCCGCGGGATCCTCGATCGCGATCGCGCCGGCCGCCTCGCCCTCGCCCGCGCGGCGGAAGACCGAGCGGATCCGCGCGTGTGCATACTGCAAGTATCCCGCGGTGTTGCCGTCGAAGGACACCATGCGGTCGAGGTCGAACACGTAGTCCTTCACGCGATCGCTCGACAGGTCGGCGTACTTGATCGACCCCACGCCCACGGCGCGGGCCACGGCCTCCCGCATCGCAAGGTCGAGATCGGGCGCCTTCTCCGCGACCACGGCGCGCGCGCGGTCCGTGGCCTCGTCCACCAGGTCGACGAGCCGCACCGTGTCCCCGGACCGGCTCCGGAACATGCGCTTGTCGGTGCCGAGCACCGAGCCGAACGCGACGTGCTCCACGCGCGTCGGCCGACCTCCAGCCAGCCAGCCGAGCGCGCGCGCCGCCGCGAAGATCATCGCGAGGTGTTGCTCCTGCGGCGCGCCGACGACGTACAGGATCCTCGTCGCCCCGAGCACGCCCGCGCGGTGGCGGATCGCCGCGAGATCCGTCGCCGCGTACCCGAAGCCGCCGTCCGCCTTGCGCACGATGAGGGGGAGGGGAGCCCCCTCCTTGTTCGTGAAGCCGTCGGGGAACACGCACACCGCGCCGTCGCTCACCACGCCCCGGCCGCACGCGAGGAGCTCGTCCGCGAGGGGCGCGAGCATCGGATCGTAGAAGCTCTCTCCGCGCACGTGCTCCGCGCGGAGCGTGACGTCGAGGCGCGCGTACACCGCCTCGAAGTAGGTCCGCGAGAGGTCCACGAGCCTCCGCCAGGAGGCCGTCGTGGCCGCGTCGCCGGCCTGGAGCGAGACCACCCTCCGTCGCGACCGCTCCGCGAACGCGGGATCCGCGTCGAACTTCTCGCGGGCGGTCCGGTAGAACGCGCCCAGATCGCCGAGCGACACCTGCCGCGCGGCGGCCTCCGGATCGACGCGCTCGAGGTCGTCCAGGTGCTCGATCAGCATCCCGAACGGCGTCCCCCAGTCGCCGATGTGGTTCTGTCTCAGCACGGTGTGGCCCCGGAACTCGAGGAGCCGCGCCAGCGCGTCGCCGATGACGGTCGAGCGGAGGGGCCCGCCGTGCATCTCCTTGGCGACGTTCGGCGCCGAGTAGTCGATCACGACGGTGTCGGGCGTCGTCGCGAGGGGGACAGCCAGACGGGGGCTCGCGAGGGCCTCCCCGGCCGCGCGCTCGAGCCACGAGGTCTCCAGGGTCACGTTCAAGAACCCCGGGCCGGCCACCTCGATCGCAGCGACGAGGTCGTTCTCCTCGACGCCGCCGGCGAGCTCCTCCGCGATCTTGCGGGGCGCACGGCCGAGCCGCTTGCCGAGCCCCATCGCGAGGTTCGCCTGGAGATCCCCGTGCTTCGACCGCCGCACCATCGGGTCGACCGCGCCGTGCTCCGCCCCGTACAGGCGAAGCGCCGCGCGTGCCAGGAGATCGGAGAGGGCTCGAGCGGGCTGGACCGGCACGCCCCTTCCTTACTCCACAATCGCTTGATCTGGGCTAGAGTATGCGAAACGGGAGACGTCCATCATGCGCAAGCTTGCTCTCGCTCTGGTCGGTGCCTTCACGGTGATGGGCTTCGTGGCGTGCGCGGCCAGCTCGCGCAACGCGGCCGAGGACCTCGCCGACGGAGGCGGCCCGAGCGGTGGCGGTGAGGGAGGCGTCTCGACGGGCGGTGAGGGCGGCACCTTCTCGCAGGACGGGGCGGTGGACTCCCCGTTCGGGGGCTGCGCCAAGGGGACGTACGCGGCGAAGGTCATCCCCGCGGCGATGCTCTTCGTCCTCGACAAGAGCGGCACGATGGGGAACGGCGGCAAGTGGGCGAGCGCCCAGCAGGCCATCGTCCAGGCCGAGGACCAGCCCACGTTCGACACCATGGCGATCGGCCTCCTGGGGTACCCGACCATCAGCGTCAGCGGACCGGCGTGCATCTTCGGGCTCCCCGTCACCTGCGGTGTCACGGGCCTCCCGCAGGTGCCCATCAAGCTCGCCGGCACGGCCAAGTCGAGCGACGCGTCGGGCGTCCGGCGCGACATCTACCAGTGGCTCTCCACCAACTCACCCGCGCCGAGCAACGGCGACGGCAACCCGACGTACGACGCGCTGAAGAGCGGCATCGGGGCGCTCAAGGGCTTCAGCATGAGCCCCGGCGCCAAGCGCATCATGGTCTACGTCACGGCCGGCGGCGCCTCGTGCGCGTCGGTGAGCGCGCCGTCCCGCCCCGGTTACCTCGACGGGAACAACTGCGCCGACTGGGAGTACCCGGACTCGATCGTCACGCTCCTCAAGAACGCCCACGCCGACCCGACCGCGCCCGTCAACACCATGATCGTCGGCGTCGCGGGTGCGGACACCCACGGCGAGAACAAGAACGTCCCCCCGTACGCCGTGCGCCTCGCCCTGTCCGCGTACGCCGCCGCCGGCTCGCCCGAGACGATCGACCCGGCCTGCACCGGCAAGGTCTTCACGAACGTGAAGACCGATCCGACCGTGGCCTGCCACTACGACATGACGACCAGCCTCACCCCCGCTGTCCTCGCCGCGGCCATCGGCAGCATGCGCGGCAAGCTGCTCGGCTGCACGTTCGACCTTCCCGATCCGGGCACGGCCGGCACCATCGACAAGAACAAGGTCAACGTCGACTCGACCACCGATCCCCTGAAGGGCGTCGAGCACCTGAAGAAGCGCAAGGACGCGTCGGACCCGTGCACGACCGACGGCTGCTGGGACTACAAGGGCGAGAAGGTCGAGCTCATCGGCAAGGCCTGCGAGGACGTCAAGAAGTCGACCACCGCCAAGGTCGAGATCGTCGTGGGCTGCCTCACGATCGTGAAGTAGTCTCGCCCCGTAGATGCCTGGCGACGACAAGCCCACGGTCGGTACCGACTGGCACGCCGTCGCGGCTCGCCAGGACTTCAAGGATCTCGTGCGCGCCAAGGCACGGTTCACGGTGCCCGCGACGATCTTCTTCGTCGTCTACTACTTCGCCCTCCCGATCCTCGTCGGGTACCGCTCCGAGCTCATGCAGACCAAGGTCTTCGGGCCCGTGAACCTGGCCTACCTCTTCGCGCTGTCGCAGTTCTTCATGGCGTGGACGCTCGCCTTCCTCTACGTCCGCGCCGCGTCGCGCTGGGACACGATGGAGGCCGAGATCCTTCGCACCCTGGCGAAGGATGGCGACGCATGACGACCGCCCTCGCGATGTTCCTGGCCTTCGTGGCGGCCACGCTCGCCATCACCTACTGGAGCGCACGCCGATCCAGCGGCGCGAGCGCCTACTTCGCGGCGGGGCGCTCCATCACCGGCTGGCAGAACGGCCTCGCCGTCGCCGGCGACTACATGAGCGCGGCGAGCTTCCTCGGCATCTCGGGGATGATCGCCTTCTACGGGTACGACGGCTTCATGTACTCGGTCGGATGGCTGGTCGCCTACCTGACCGTGCTCATCGTCGTGGCCGAGCCGCTCCGGAACGCGGGCAAGTACACCATGGCGGATCTCCTGGCGTACCGCCTCTCGGCGCGCCCCGTCCGCGCGATGGCGTCCCTCTCCACGCTCACCGTCTCGACCTTCTACATGATCGCGCAGATGGTCGGCGCGGGGAACCTCGTCAAGCTCCTCCTCCCCGGCGTGAGCTACCAGACGGCGGTGAGCGGCGTCGGCGTCCTCATGATCGTCTACGTCGTCTTCGGCGGGATGCTCGCGACGACCTGGGTGCAGA
>SXGT01205890.1_pt1 | contig 31905 bp, 19 predicted proteins | sample 3176221 | NCBI WGS metagenome assembly SXGT01 (sample SAMN11356862, study PRJNA531348) | freshwater metagenome | isolation source: freshwater sample F1-120 | place: China: Fuxian Lake, Yuxi | collected 2017-12-25
GGCGGCGCCCGCACGGGCACCGGCACCGGCGCCTGCACCCGCAGCTCCGGCCGCCGCGCCCGCCAAGGCCCCGGCCGCTGCACCTTCGGGAGAACCGACGGTCGTGTTTGCCGACGGCGGCACGATCGCCGCCAATCCCGAATTGCCGATGGCCAGCGCGCTCGCCGAGAACGGCCGCGCCAGCAGTGATGCCGACAGCATCGACGGCGCGTGCCAGACGCAGTGGGAGTGCTGGAGCGACACCGAGCCGACCGAGTCGGGCGGCACCTGCGGCAAGTGCTGCGTCGTCGTGCTCGAGGGCATGGCTTCACTCAGCGAAGTCACGACCAAGGAGAAGAACACGATGGCGAAGAAGTCGAAGAAGTACTTCGGCAGCCGCTTCGACGAAGGCAAGTGCCGCCTCGCCTGCCAGGCGCGCGTGAAGGGCGTCGTGAAGATCCAACCGCTCGGCAAGGCGGAGTGAGATGAACGGCCGGCTGCTCGGTTTGGTGTTGGCGTGGGTGTCGTCGGTGGCCTTCGCCACGTTCGGTGGGGGCGACGTTGCGGCGCCGGCGCCAGTGCAGCCGGTGGCGCAGGGGCCGCAGCCGAAACCGTTCAGCCACAAGCAGCACGTCGACGAGGTCTGGTTCGCGTTGGAGACCGCCGAGGTGTTCCGCGACTGCCGCGGCTGCCATGCCTTCGACGAAGCGAATCCGGTGTCGGCGCCGCAGCAACACTGCGACGCGTGCCACGGGGCCGGCAACCTGCAGAAGGAAGTGCTGCCGGGCTATGACAAGGACCTCGCGGGCTACCGCACGCGCACGCGCGACGCCTTCCGGCACCACACGCACGGCATGCTCGAGTGCCGCGAGTGCCATCTGCCGAACAACATCACGTTCCTGAAGGACTTCGATGTCGTCACCGGTCCCGGCCAGTGCGCGCGTTGCCACGATCCGGCGCTCGGCGAAGCTGCCGTCGGCATGGTCGCGAACCTGCGCTGGTTCCGCGGCGCGCAGGACGAAACGACCGCGAAGGCGCTCGGCGTGCCGTTCCTTGCCCCGCTGTCGCCGGCCGAACACGCGGCCTACGCGAAGAAGCTGGTCGCAGTGTTCGCCGGCCCCACGGGCGGCATCAACACGGTGAAGCTGCCCGTCGGTGGCGACTTCGACCACTACGACCACGGCGCGATCGCGTGCACCGCCTGCCACACCAACATCCAGACGGCGTCGGCGACCGAGGTCGGCACCGGCAAGATCCCGGCCGACGGCTGCGCTGCCTGCCACATCGTCGATGCCCAGAAGACCGGCGCGCGCGTCGCCGGCTCGGTGAAGAAGGAAGTGCGGCCGCTGTGGTCGCTCGGCGCGTTCGTGCACTCCGACCACTACCGCTTCCTGCAGCCCGGCGCGCAGAAGAAGACCGGTGTCGCCAAGGATGCCGCCTACGAAGCCCTCGCGGCCAGCAAGACGAACGGTTGCGAGGTCTGCCACACGCAGGACCTGTCCGGTGTCGGGCTGCCGCAGCGCGACTTCCCGTTCGGGCGCGGCAAGAGCAAGAACCTCTACCTCGACTGCGAGTCGTGCCACGACGTGCCGGCGTTCCGCACCGGCGAGACGCCGACGGATGTGCTGCACGATTCGACCGACGGCGTTGTCGACGGCAAGAACGGGTGGGGCGCTTGCGCCGCGTGCCACGTGTTTGGACAGGCGGACTTCGCCAACGTGCGGCCGATCGCGGCGGTCACGCGCTTCGCCGGGCGCACGTTCACGTTCCCGGCCAACACGCACCCGGACATCACGCAACTCGGCATCGACCGCAGCGGGCGCCAGGCGCTCGCCGACTGCGCGTCGTGTCACCGGGCGAAGGTGCCGCAGCTGCCGACGCGGCTCGAGCAGAAGCCGTTCCGGCATGCGACGCACCTGCCGGCGCAACCGACCGAGGCCGACTGCAAGGGATGCCACCCGTCGGCATCGACGGCCGGCACGGCGGGCGAACTCGCCGGCGCCGACTTCCGCACCTACACGCTGACCGGTTGCGTGACCTGCCACACTGGCGGCGCGGTGACGGAGACGGCCGGGCCGGCGCCGACTGCGCGCGAGGTGGTCGCGTTCCCGCACGCCGCCCACGTGAACGCTGGCGCGAAGTGCACGGATTGCCACGCCGTCGCCGCGGACGGCGTCGACGTCTCGACGAATGCGAAAGCGCTCGCGTGCAGCCAGTGCCACGACCACAAGAAGGGCGGTTGCGAGAAGGAGAAGCTGTTCGACGAGCAGGTGAAGAGCTGCGTGCAGTGCCACCACGATCCGGCGCCGACGGCGCAGCCGGTGCTCGCGGTGCCGGCGTTGCGCGGCAGCCCCGCCGCCGCGCTCGATCCGCGCTACGCCGCCGAGCAGAACTCGTTCGCCGGGTTCATCGACAGCCAGTTCCATCCGGTCGGCAACTGCACCGACTGCCATCGGGCCGACCTGTCGCCCGATCCGAAGTGGCCGGGGGTGCGCGTGCCCCGCGTCGACCACATCAAGGCGGCGAGCACGAGCCCGCATGCCGGCAGTGCGCGCAAGGAGCCGGCGGCGTGCCTGCGTTGCCATTGGAAGCCGAGGAACGGCCTCTCCGACGGCGTCGATGACGGCACGCCCGAAGAACGCGAATGGCGGCGCAATCCGACCTCACCCGCGACGCGCGCGAAGTTCGGCAACGAACGCGACGGCTATCCGGGACTGAACAAGGCCAAGGGTTGAGGTGGGATCGGTGATCGGGCGACGACTTGCGCTGTCGTCGCCGGGGCTCGCGCTGCTGGCGATCTGGAAACGCTGGCGCCGAAGCCGGCGGTTGCGTTCGCAGGACTCGCGACCGGGGCGGTGTCCGCTCTGTGCGGCGGCGACACGATTCGTGGCGTTGTCGGACCAGGTGCGCGAGAGTCCGGTCTGCGTGCGCTGCGGCAGCGTGCCGCGTCAGCGCGCGGTGGCCAAGGTCCTGCACGAACTTGGCCTCGACCTGCCCCGCAGCGTCGTGCACGAATCGTCGCCGAGCCTGTGCAGCTGGCACTTCCTGCGGCGCGTCGCCGCGCGCGCGGTCGGCTCGTACTACTTCGAGGGCACGACGGCGAAGCGCGTCGGCGTCTTCCATGCCGTCGATCTGCGCGCACAGCCGTTCGCCAACGCGGAGTTCGACATCGTCGTCACCCAGGACGTGTTCGAGCACGTGCCCGAGCCGCTGCGCGCGTTCGCCGAGATCCACCGCACGCTGCGTGCCGGTGGCGCGCACGTGTTCACGTTGCCGCGCCAACTGCACGCCGACACGCGCGCGCGGGCCCGCCTCGTCGATGGCCGCATCGAATTGCTGCTACCGGCGCAGCACCACCGCAACCCGATCGAGCAAGGCGGCAGCCTCGTCGTCACCGATTGGGGGCGCGACCTCGAAGCGATGCTGGCGCGCGAACTCGACATCACGTGCACTGCGACGTGGGTGCACGCACCCGAACTCGGCATCGATGCACCGATCGAAGTGTTCGTGGGCCGTGCTGGTTGAGCGCGTCGCCCTGGTTCGATAGCGTACGATGAACCAAGGAGAGTGCTGCTTGATCGAACTGACCGTGAAATGCGCGTTGCGGATCATCGCCGTCTTGGCCGTGTTGGTCGGCGTCACCTGGATCACCTCGACGATTCTCGTGCTCGCGAACGCGAGCCGGCTGTCGAACGGCATGGTGGTCTCGAGCGGCTTGGGCGTCGAGATGGCGGTCATGGCGCTGATCACTCCCTCCGTAGTGCTCGTCGAGGGCTTGTTGCTGTGGCTCATCAGCGATGCGCTGGCGCGGCGAATCGTCGCGTAGAAGTCCGCGGGCCCGTGCGGCGAAGCGCTGCGGATCAGCGCCAGTGGAACTGCTTTTCGAGATGGCAGTCGCGGCACGCCTTCGTGGCGTCGTCGGGCACGGGCACCGTGGCGAGGTCCTTCGCCGCACCCAGCGACTTCGGATCGTGGCAGGTCGCGCAGGTGATGCCCTCGGCGACGTGGCCGCGCGACAGATGCGAGAAGCCGTTGAGGCCGGGCCACGCGCGCTTCGGTGTGTCCGGGGCCGGCTTGCCGCGCACCGGCGTGCCCGGTGGCACGTTCGCCGACAGCAGGAACGAGTTCGCGCGGCCCGTTTCGACCGGATGGCACTGCTGGCATTCGCCACCGCCGACCTCGGCGTGGCCGGTGTGGCACTGCGAGCAGTCGGCGGCGCCGGACTTCACGCGCGGCACGAAGGCGAACTCGTCGCCGCCCGCCGGCCGGTCGAACGTGTGGCACGCAAAGCACCCTTCGGCCATCGAGCCCGACACGCCGAACGACTTGCTCTGCACGTGCACATCGTGCGGGAACGCGATCGCCGTCGAGCGCCGGTCGGCGGCGATCGTCGTCGACTTCGCGGTGAGCAGCAGCGGCTGCGTGCCTTCGCGGTGGCAGTCTTTGCACGCGTTCTGCGCCGCTTCGGTGGTCGGCCAGTGGTAGGCGGCAGTCATCGCGTCGGTGAGCTTCTGCTGGCCGCGCACATCCTGGTGGCACGACAGGCAGCCCGCGGTCACGTCGTTGCTGACCTTGCCGCCCTGGCCGGCCGCTGGTTGCAGGGCACCGTCGCCGACGTGCAGCGCGTGCCAGAACGTGCGTGGCGTCGATTCGGCCGTGGCAACCTTGCCGTCGAGGTGGCAGGTCGAGCACGCCTTGCCGCCGGCGTGCTTCTCGAACTCGGCGGTGTGCAGCCGCTGCGGTGACGTGTAGCGGGCGCGTTCGGCGGCGTGCTGCTCGGGCGTCGCCGCGGCGCGGGCCACCGTGAGGAACCCGGGGCCGAACACCGTGCGGCCGGCGCTGTCGCCCTGCGTGTGGCATTTGCGGCAACCCGCGCCGTCGTTGTCGGTGCCGTGCCAGGCGACGTTCCACTGGTGGTCCTTGGCGCGCCACTTCGTCTGCTGCTCGGCGGTCATGCCCGCGGCAGCAGCGCCAGGAACGTGGCAGGCGGCGCACGTCTCGTACGGCGTCTCCGCGAAGTCTTCGCGACCCGGATCGTCGGGTTGCCCCGCCGTCTTGCGCGCGAGCACGTCCGGGTCGATGCGGTGGCAAACGGCGCAGTCGATGTTGGCGGCGAGGTGCTGGTCGTGCGGGAAGCGATACGTCGCGAACGCGCGCTGCCGCGCCGGCAGCGGCGTCGCCGGCGCTTTCGCCAGCAGCGCGTCGCGATCGAGCCGCGCAGCGCCGTCGCCGTGGCACGCTTCGCATTTGCCGACCAGCTGGTCGCTCGCGGGTTTCAGCCAGTCCTCACCCTGGTGGTCGCGGTGGCAGAGGACGCAGAAATCCTGGTCGACCGTGATGCCCGGCAGCGGGCCGAGCTTGCCGTCGCCGACGTACGGATGCCGGAACGTCTGCGGCGTCGCGAAGTCCGCGTGACACTGCAGGCACTTGTTCTCGGGGGCGCCCTGGCCGGTGGTGTGGCAGACGTTGCAGCCCTGTTCGTCGGCCAGCGCGCGGCAGCGGGCCAGGTTCGCGTGCGTCGCGTCGATCGCGCCCTTGCCGGTCACGAAGGCGTGCGTCGGCACCAGCGGCCCGGCGTCCGCCAGCGGCTCCATCACCGACGCCACGAACGTGGCGCCGAGCAACAGCACCACGCCGACGAGCATCGCCAGGCGGTTGCCGAGCGCCAGCATCGGGAAGCGGCCGAAACCGACCTCGCTGCGGATGAGGGCGTCGGGGTCGTTGTCGAAGACCTTCTTGCCGGCCTTGCGCCACCAGAAACCGTTGCGCGCCAGCTGCAGCACGAGCGTCGGCGTGCCGTCGCGCTCTTCGAGCTTCGCCTGCACGCGCGAAACACCGAACACGATCGCAGCGCCTTCCTTCACCTCGACGCTGCCGACGACGCGTTGGCCGTCGAGCCAGGTGCCGGTCACCGAGCCGAGATCGCGCACGCGGAAGCTGCCGTCGTGGCTGAAGGCGCAGTGGCGCGCCGCCGCGATCGGATCGTCGAGCACGATCGAGCAGCCGGTACGGCAACCGAACGACACTTCGCCGGCACTGTTGCACAGTTCGCCGGTGGCGTCTTCGACCACGATGCGCGGGATGCCCATGTCAGAGTCCTCGCCGGTTGCCGAACAGGCTCTGCGGCTGGCGGCGCGTGATCGCCGTCGTCGGGCAGTTGTAGACGCAGGCTTCGAACGGCAACCCGGCGCACAGATCGCACTTGATGGTCTTGCCCGCCACCTGGTTCACCTTGCCGCCGGTGCCGCACGAGCCCGTCTTCACGGCGCTCGCGGCGGGCGTGGGTGCGGCGGCGGCGGCGGGCAGCGTTTCGCGGCGGAACCAGCTGCCGATCAACGGCAGGCTGGCGAGCAACGGTTGGATCGGCGGCGCTGGCGGGGCCGGTTCGACCAGGCGGATCACGCCGTAGGGGCAGCCGTCGATGCACGAAGCGCAGCCGACGCAGTTGTCGTACTCGAAGCGGACGCGGCCCTGCGGATCGCGCCGGATCGCCGCGTACTCGCACGACAGCATGCATTGCGGCAGTTCGCAGTGGTAGCACGCGGTGACCAGGACCTCGTCGGTGGCGACGGGCGTGCCGACCTTGCTGAGGCGCGGCACCGCGTCGTCGTGCACGGCGACGCACGACTCGACGCACATGTTGCAGCGCACGCACTTGCCGCGGTCGATGACGAGGGCGCGACCGCCCTTCACCGATTCGCGCTCGACCATCACGTGCAGTTCGTCGAGGGCAGCGCCCTGGGCGCCGGAGACACTGCCGGTGACGACGGCATCGACGTCGGCGCGACCGATCAAACGATTGGCGGCGGCGCGCAGGTCTTTGCGGGCGGGCTCCGCGAGGCGAGCGAACGCAGCCCGCGGGATCGCCACCAGGCAGGTGCGCATCAGCGCCTTGAACGTCGCCGGCCAGGTGCCGCCATCGGTGGTGATCGCGTGTTCGCCGAAGATCGCGTTGCCCTTGTAGAACGCCAGCGTGCGCTCGGCGCCATCGACGGCCACCGTGCACGCGATCGCGCCGGCGCGCACCAGCCAGAACGTGTCGGCGGCGGCGCCTGCTTCGGCCAGCACCGCGCCGTCGTCGAGCGTGACGAGCTCGGCGGCCTGCTGCAGCTGTTTGATCGCCGCATCGTCGAGATCGCGGCACAACGACGACGCCCGCAGGTGCAGACCGAGGTTGTCGCGGTAGCTGTCGTCGATGCGCGCACGGAATGCTTCGTCCTCGGCGTAGAGGCGCGTGAACAGGCGCGCTTCGAGGGCGGCGATCGTCGCCGGTCCCATCGCCCGCCAGGTCGCCAGCGCCGGATGGTGGCTGTGCGCGCTGACTTCACCGAACCAGGTGCCCGGAACGTGGATGCGGTGGCGATGCACTTCGCGGCTCTGGCGCGACTGCACGCTCTCGACCTGACCCCGCAGCACGACCAGCAACTCGGTGGTGAGGTCGCCTTGGCGCACGATCTCGTCGCCATCCTCGAGGGTGAGGAAGCGGACGAAGCCCGCCCGCACAGCCACCGTCGCCGGCCATTCGTAGGTGCCCGCAGCGATCGCGGCCTCGGTGCGCACGGCGTCGAGCAGCTCGTCGCCGACGTCGGCGAACAGCGGGGTCGCCAGCAGTGCTTCCAGCGGATTGGTGGCGAGGGTCATGGTCAGTAGTACCAGATGCTGATCACGTGCACGGCGACCAGCGCCAGCAGCAACACGGAACAAGGAACGTGCAGCAGGCGCCAGCCGCGCAGCAAGGCGCGGTAGAAGCCGAGGCGTTTCGTTTCGCGCGCGACGGCATCGGCCTGGCCGCGCAGCGTCGCAACTTCGGGTTGCAGGCGCGCGGTCTCGGCCTCGATCCCGGCCTGCGCCTGCGCCGCCTTGGTCTCGGCCTTCTTCAGCTCGTCCGCCGCCTTCTTGGCGACCTTCTTGGCGGCTTCGAGCTCCTTGCCGGCGAGCGCCGGATTCTCCGCCGCCTGGTTGGCTTCGTCGCTGGCGGTCTTCGCCGCCGCCGCCGCCGCCGCGGCATCCTTCGCGCGCGTGGTCGGGAACGCGATCGCCTCCGCGAGCTTGCGCGCGTAGTGCTCGCGCAACGCGAAGGCCTTCTCGACCGAGAGTTCGCGTTCGGCGCGCGTCAGCCAGGTGGGGCCGAAGGTCCACAGGATCGCGCCGACGAGGCCGCTGCCGAGCACGAAGTAGCTGAGCACGTTCAGCAACAGGCCCATCGTCGTGCCGCAGCGGAAGCCGCCGTGGAACCAGACGATCGCCGCCGCTGCGAAGCCGTAGAAGACGTGCGAGTGCAGCCACGCCGCCAGCGTTCCGAGTGGTTGCCGTGGTCCGACGTCCAAGCGGAACATGCCGAGCGCGCGTTCGTCGCGCACGACGTCGACGCGCAGCACACGCTGCACGCCGTGCTGCTTCAGGATGCGGGCAGCTTCCTTGCGCATCGCCGCCTTGCCGGCGATTTCGCGTCGTTGCGCGCGTTGCTGCAAGCCGGTCAGGTCCGATTGCGCCCGTTCGAGCTGCGGCAGCTGTGCCTTCCACGCGAACTCGGGGCTCAGCCGCAGGCGGTGCGCGGCGCGGCGCACGGCGTACAGCGCGAGCACGGCATAACAGGCGACCGCGACCCAGCCGGTGGCCAGCAGGTAGACGACGTTGTCGTCCTCGCGACTGCCGAACGGGCGCGGGACCAGCACGTGCCAGGCGAACAGGCCGCCGGCGACGGCGACCGCGACCAGGGCGTGCCAGGATCGATAGATGCCGAAGTTCATTGCGCCGGCTTGCTCTTCTTGCCGAACAGGCGACGCAGGCGATCCCACAGGGTCACGCGCGTGCGCACGGCGGCGACGGCGTTGGCCCAGTCGGCGGGTTCGAGCGGGGTCTCGAGCAGCAGCACTTCGCCGATCGTCTGCGTCGAGTCGGCGCGCGCCATCGCCAGCACCTGCTTGCCGACGTCCTTGCCCAGGCGACCCGCTTTCACCAGCAGTTGCAGCGCGCGCTCTTCCTGGCGGCGCGCCGCTGCGTTGTCGGCATCGATGCACACGAACAAGCCGCGCAAGCTGCCGAACCCGAGCAGTGAGTTGCGGCCGATCGTGACCGACTGGCCGCGCAGCACGTTGCCGTCGACGAGTGTGCCGTTGGTGCTGCCGCAGTCGCGCAGCGACCAGACGCTGCCGCTGAACTCGATCTCGGCGTGCAGTTCGGACACCGATTCGTGCGGCAGCAACACGTCGGCTGTCTCGGCGCGACCGAGTTTGCTCTTCTGCTTCATCAGACGCACCTTGCGTTTGACGTTCTCACCCTTCACGAACACGCGCGGCATCGCCTGGTGCAGCTTGGACTCGATGTCGACCGCGACGACGGGGGTGACATTGCTCGGTGCGGCTGCCAACGCGGCCGGGTCGAGCATCACCGTCTTCGGGCGTTCGGACTTGCCGGCGGCAGCAGCGGCAGGTGGCGTTGCCGCTTCGGGCGGCGCCGGTGCGGGTGCGGGTGCGGGTGGGGGTGTCGGCGCCGCCGGTTGCGGCGCTGGCTGAGGGGGCGGTTGCGGTTTCGCCTGGGCCTTGGGTGGCGGCTCGGGTGCCGCGGGGGGAACCGAGCCAGCCTGGCCGGGGCGAAACCCACCGCCCACGTTGATGGTCTGGCCCCAATTGCCGTCGGCGGGTGCGGCGGGCGTTGGCGGCTTGGCTCCCGGCGAAGGCGCGCCGGGAGTCGGTCCCGGCGGCGGTGACGTTCCGCCGGGCGATGCCGGGCTGTGGCCGGGGCGGTAGCCGCCGCCGACGTTGATGGTCTGTCCCCAATTGCCATCGGCGGGAGGTGTCGTCTTGCCCTTGGGAGCGGGCGCGGGCGTCGGCGGCTTCGGCGGCGTTGGCTGGCCGGGCCGGAACGCGCCCGGCATGTTCATCGTTTGCCCGAAGTTGTCATCGGCTGGCGGGCCAGCGTCCGCCGGCGCCCGGGTCGGTCCGGCTTCGCGCCCCGGGCGCGCCAGGCTGTCGGTGCGCTCCTCGGGTGGCAGCGGTTCCGGCACGTTGGCCGAGGGGCGCCCCGCCACCAACGTTGCGTCGAAGGCGCCTGGTCGCGGCGGCGCGCCTTCCGTGGCGTCGGCGAACTGCAACTGCAGGATCGAGCGGCCGACCTTGATGGTGGCGCCGCTGGTGACAGTCACCTTCTGGCCCGGTTCGATCGAGGTGCCGTCGACGATGGTCTTGTTGGTGCTGCCGATGCCCTCGACGGTGACGCTGGCGCCCGCCGGGCCGATGCGGAACTGCTCGCGGCCGACTTCCTCGTCTTCGAGCACGATGTCGGCGCGACGTGAGCGGCCGACGACGAGCGCCTGGAGCAATGCGACGGTCCTCGGCGCCTTGCCGAGTTCGCGAACGAGCAACTGGAAGCGAGGCATGCGACGACAGCGCGATGCTAGATCGCGGCCGAATGGGAAGCGACAGGCAAGCTGCGCGAAAGCCGCCATGCTACCGGCCACAAATCCCTTTGCCCTCCCGCAGCGCATCGCTCCAATCCGCACTCTCTCGGTCGCAACGCTGCCATGAGGAACGCATGATGCGTCAGGTCTGTCCGCTGCTCGTCGGCCTCGGAGCATCACTGCTCGCGCCGTGCCGTGCCCAGGAATCGAAGCCGCCCGCTCCGCAAGGGCCGGCTGTGATTCGCGACTTCGAACCATTCCCGTCGCGGTGGTTTGCGCCCGGTCGCCCGGTCGCCGGCGTCGAGCCGCCAGCCTACGTGATCAACGAACGCGCCTCGCCGTGGAACCCCTACCGGCAGAACGTGCTGAAGGGTGACTTCCCCCTCAGCGGCACCGAGGACCTGTTCTTCTCCTTCACCGCGACCAATCGCCTGTTCTTCGAGAAGCGCGATGTGCCGACGCCGTCGGGCATCACCGGTCCCGGGCCGGTGGCGACCGGCTTCTTCGGCGATGGCGACCAGACGTTCCTGCAAGACGATCTCGCGTTGTCGTTCGACTTGTTCCGCGGCCAGCAGGCCTTCAAGCCGGTCGATTGGCGACTGCGCGTGACGCCGGTGTTCAACTACACGCGGGTCGACGTCGAGGAAGTGGGCGTAGTCGTCATCGACCCGGCGCAGGGCAGCACCCGCGAACGCGGCGACGTGACGCTGCAGGAAGCCTTCGTCGAGTACCACCTGTTCGACCTCAGCTCGCGCTACGACTTCTGCAGCGTCGAAGCCGGCGTGCTGCCGTTCCGCAGCGACTTCCGCGGCTTCCTGTTCGAGGACACGAACCTCGGCATCCGCTTCTTCGGCAACGCCGACAACAACAAGTGGCAATACAACGTCGCGCTGTTCGACCAGCTCGACAAGGACAGCAACTCCGGACTCGTCCGCTACGAAGACCGCGATCAGAACGTGCTCGTCGCCAACGTCTATCGCCAGGACTGGCCGGTGCTCGGCTACACGACGTCGGTCTCGTTCCACTGGAACCGCGATCGCCGTGAGATCGAGTTCGACGACAACGGATTCCTGGTGGCGCCGGCACCGATCGGCAACTTCACGCCGAGCGAGCTCGACGCCTACTACGTCGGCTGGGCCGGCGAGGGCCACTTCGGGCGCTGGAACATCACCCACGCGCTCTACAAGGCGTTTGGGCGCGAAACGCAGAATCCGATCGCGGCCCGTTCGACCGACATCGACGCCCGCTTCTTCGCGGCCGAGGTGTCCTTGGACATCGACTGGTGGCGACCGCGCGCGTTCGCCCTGTATGCGTCGGGTGACAGCGATCCGCGCGATGGCGACGCCGAAGGCTTCGACGCGATCGTCGATGCGCCGAACTTCGGCGGCGGCGGCTTCTCGTTCTGGAATTCGCAGGGCCTCAAGTTCGTCAACACCAGCCTGACCAACCCCGGCAGTCCGCTCGCGGACCTGCAGACCTCGAAGACGCAAGGCCAGGCCAACTTCGTCAATCCGGGCGTGCTGCTGTTCGGCGCCGCGGTCGATGCCGAGCTGACGCCGAAGTGGCGCGGTCAGGTCGGCTTCACCTACCTGCGCTTCGACAAGACCGAGTCGCTCGAGTTCCTGCTGCAGGCCGCCGACATCGACAAGCAGATCGGCATCGAGATGTTCGCCGGCACGCAGTACCGGCCGTTCCTGACCAACAACGTGATCCTGCAGTTCGGTGGCGGTGTCTTGTTCCCGGACGAGGGTTTCGCCCGCATCTACGATTCGGACGACCTCCGCTTCAACGTCTTCACCAACATCATCACGACGTGGTAGCCATGTTCGCCAACCTTCGCTTTCCGATGTTGTGCCTCGCCGTGGGGCTCGCCCTGCCTTCGTGCGCCGGCGATGTTTCGTTCACCTCGGCGCCGGTGTTGCCGACCTTTGGCGACGTCATCCCGCTGACCGACACCGAAGTCGAGACGATCATTTCGCGCGCGGTCGCGTCGCTGAACAGCCTGCGCCTGCACGTTGCCGTCGTTGACCGCACCGGCGGTATCCTGGGCGTGTACAGCACCGACGCGAATACCGAACGCGACGAAGACAAGATCGCGATCAGTCTCGCGCGCACGACGGCCTTCTTCAGCAACAGCCAGGCGCCGTTGTCGTCGCGCACCGTGGAGACGTTGTCGACGTTCCACTTTCCGCCGACGTTCGCCGAGCCCTTCATCGCGTCGAACGTGCCGGCGAGCACGGGCGTCGGGTTGTTTCCCGAAGCGGTGATTGCACCGCAGCGCACGACGACCGGCATCGCCGGCACGCCGCCGGGGCCGTTGTGGCAGATCAACGCAACGAACCGTGGCGCCGACATCGCGACTGCGTTGACCAGTCCGACGACGAACTTCAATCTGAGCCTCCAGTTCAACAACGCCCAGTTCCGACCGTCGCGCAACATCGACGGGTCGGTGACGAGTCCGGGCATCACGCTTCTGCCGGGCGCCGTGCCGCTCTACAAGGCGAACAGCACGGGTGTCAGCCGGTTGGTGGGCGGGATCGGTGTGTTCGTGCGCACCAATGCGAACGAGGATCCGGATCTCAACGCGGCCGAGTTCGCGGCGATCACCGGCGCTTCGGGCACGGGCACCGTCGGCGACGAGAACTTCTTCTTCTCGATCCCGCCCGAAGGCGCCATCACCATCGTCGGCATCCTGCTGCCGTACGTGAAGCAGACGACGCGGCCCGCGGGCTACACGCCAGGCACCGCGCCCGGCGCTCCGTTCGTCGATCCGGGTTGGCTCGTCAACCCGAGCTTTGGCCAGATCGATCCGTTCGGCTACCTGATCGGTCCGCGCGCGGCGCAAACGGGTGGTCCGACGCAGTCCCTGACGCAGCTCGATGTGACGACGATCATCGACCAAGTAGTGGTGAGCGCCAACCGCACGCGTGCCCAAGTTCGCTTGCCGCTTGGCAGTGGTGCCAAGGTCATCGCGACCGTGGTCGATCGCCGCGGTTTGATCCTCGCCCACTTCCGCATGGAGGACACGTTGTGCGACGCGATCGACGTCGTGCCGGCGAAAGCGCGCAGCGTCGTCTACTACTGCCAACCCGGCGGGCCCGCGGGCCCCGACCAATGGCCGGGGTTCCCGCTCGGCGATTCGCGCGGCATCGCGTTGACGACGCGCACACTCGGGTTCCTGTCGCAGCCGTTCTATCCCCCGGGCATCGAAGGTACGAACGAAGGCCCTCTGTTCCAGCGCGCGCTGTTCAACCGCGAACCGGCCCAGGCGACTCGATGGGGAGCTGCCCCGCCCGATCCCGGCTACCAGAACGGGCTCACCTTCTTTCCCGGCTCGGTGCCGCTCTACAAGAATGGCGAATTGGTCGGTGCCTTGGGTGTCTCCGGCGACGGCGTCGAGCAAAATGACCTGATCGCCTTCGAAGGTGGCGCCGGGTTTGAACCGCCGCCGGAGTTGCGCATCGACAACTTCGAGTTCCAGGGCGTGAAGCTGCCGTACTTGAAGTTCCCCGAGACGCCGCGCTGACCGCGGCGACTCGCCGCGGCGATCGTGTGCGGCATGCCGCAATCTGGGGCAGTCCGCCGCGAGGCGAAGGGGTGCACGGATGCGACACCCGGGCCCTTTGAACCGCCCCGCAGCGTGGTAGGTTCCAATGCGCGGCTGGTTTCCACCGCTTTGTCCTGTCCCGTCCTCGCTCCGCTGTGCCGTCCCGCGGCACTCCAACCCATGCGCAAGATCGTTGCATCGTTCTCTCTCGCACTGTTCGCGCCAAGTCTGGCCGCCCAGTGCTTCGACACCGCGTTCGGCACTCCGCTCGCGGCACCAGGCACGCTGTTCGGCGACTTCGTGTTCCCGATCCAGCCCATCGGCTTCGCGTTCCCGGTCGGCGCCGCGACCTACACGGACGTCCACGTCTGTGACAAGGGCTATGTGTGGCTGTCGAACGCCGGTGTGCCGGCGCCCGGCGGCGCCGACTTCTCGGCCACCGCGGCCGAGCTGGCGTCGCAGTCGCCGCGCGTTGCGGCACTGTGGAGCGACATCCAGGTCCTGTCGAGCAACAACGGCATGGTCTACCTGAAGAGCACGCCGACCACGTGCACGATCACGTGGGAGAACGCGCAGTGCTACCAGGCCACCAGCGGCATCTTCAGCATGCAGATGGTGCTGGAGTCGAGCGGCGCCGTGAAGTTCCTCTACGGCCCGGGCACGACCAACGCCTCGGTGGCGACCGTCCCGACGTGGGTCGTCGGCGTCGCGGGCATCTCGCCTGGACTCGGGGCGCCGCTGCCGGCGGCCAGTGACCTTTCGGCCGGTGGTGCGACCGTCGACCCGACCCTGTTCGAAGAGTGGATCACGATCAACACGTTCGACATGGCGAACAACGGTCTGCAGCTCGTGCCGGCCAACCCGGGCTACGCGTTCGTGCCGCTCGGCGCGCCGGCGAACTGCGCCGCGGTCAACCTCTACGGCACTGGCTGCGTCGCCAGCCAAGACTCGATCTACGAGGAATGGACCTCGGCCTTCGACCTCAGCAACACGACGATCACCTGGCTGCGCACCGGCAGCGGCTACGCGATCCTCAACTCGATCCCCGGCACGTTCATGACGCCGTCGGCCACGGCGATCAACATCGCGCCGTTGATGCTCGATGGCGAGCAGGTGGTGACCTTGACCAGTGCGATGCCGGTTGCCGGCGGCACCACGACCACGCTGAACGTGACGACCAAGGGCCAGATCCAGGTCGCGGCGACGACCCAGGGCTTCGTCGACTACACGCCGACGGTCGCGGAACTGCTGAACGACGCGCGCACGACCTTCGCGCTGTGGCACGACTACGACCAGACGAGCGTCGGTAGCGGCCTGATCCTGTTCGAAGAAGTCGCCGGTGTCGCCTACGTCACCTGGAACGGCGTGAACAGCTACTTCACCAGCTTGCCGAACACGTTCCAGTTCCAGCTCGACGTGGCCTCGGGCAACGTCACCCTGGTGATCGGCACGATGAGTGGCTTCGCCAGTGTCGACCCGGGCATCCTCGGCTACTCGGTTGGCGGTGTGTCGCCGAACCCGGGCGCGACCGATTTCTCCGCGATGAGCGCAGCGACGATCTCCGACGTCGGCCTGGCCGGCCTCGCCTTGTCGGCGAACTCGTCGCCGTCGATCGGCAACGCGGGCTTCACGCTGATCACGAGCAACGTGCCGCCGGTGGTGCCGCTCGCGCTGCAGTTCTTCGGGTCGGCCGTGGTCAACCCGGGTCTCGACCTGACGTTCCTTGGCATGCCCGGCTGCTACGCCTACACCAACGCGGATCTGGGTTCGTTTGCGTTCCCAGTCGTCGCTGGCCAGGGCTTGTTCAACTTCGGCATCCCGAACAACCCTGCGCTGATCGGCGCGTCGCTGTCGACGCAATCGGTGGCGTTCACGCTGCTGACGCCGTTCAACCTGGCGTCGTCGAACGGCCTCGAGATGGTGCTCGGCAACTGATGCACGGGCCGTCCGGTTGCCCCCGCGGGTGACCGGCACGTTCGCCACGCGCTCCAGCTCAGGCTGTCGCGGCGTGGCGGCCGATGTGAGGCCCATGCCATCGTTGTTGCAGCGCGGCTGGTCGTGGTTGCGAGCGCCAGCCAACGAGTTGGCGTTTGCGATGCGCGCCGTGTTGCGGCCTTCGGGCCGCCCGGCGCAACTGCCGCACGAAGCGAAGACCGACGCGTTTTCGCACCTTGATCCTGCGCGCGCGCAAGCGGCCGCAGGCATCGCAGCGGCACTGGCCGAGCGATTCGACCTGGCTGCACTGGCCGCACGATCCACCCAGGCAGTGTGGGCCGGCAACCTGCAGCACCTTGCCTGCCTGTCGCACCTGGCGGCCGGACTCGAAGTGCCGCACGGTCCCGACGGCGTGGTGCGCGCCGTCGATGCCGGTTGCGGCGACTTCCACTACGCGACGGCGTTGCAGCGCTGGCTGTCGCGCCACGCGGGCTTGCCACGGCCGGTGGTGCTGCGCGGCATCGAGCTCGATGGGTTCGTGCCGCACCGCGACGGCTCGCGCCGTGGGGGGCGTGCACGCGCCCATGCAGCGCTGGCAGCGACCCCTGGCAGCGAAGTCCACTTCCAGGCGGCGGACATGACCGGCCTGCGCCTGCCGGAGCAGGACGTCGTCACCGCCTTCTTTCCGTTCCTGTCGAGCTATCCGTGCCTGCGCTGGGGCGCGCCGTTGTCGCGGGCCCGGCCGCGGCGGTTCGTGCAGCGGGCCGTGGCCACGGTGCGAACGGGCGGTTGGCTCCTGGTCGTGAACCAGACCGCCGAGGAGTTTGCGAAGTTGCAGCATCTGCTCGCAGGCGAACCGGTGCGCCTCCTGGCGCGTCGGTCGTGGCTGTGCGACCTCGTGCCGTGGCACGCGGCGACCCAGGGCCAGGTGGGCTCGTTGTGGCTGCGGGGCTGACCCGCGGGTTCGGGCAGTCCGCTCGATTCGGGTAGTGCCCAAGTTCGCCCATCCTGGCTAGGATTCCGGCCCACCAGGAACGGTCCACCCCCGCCGTTGGCCTGGGCACGACGCATGCTCACGCTGCAGATCCTCGACGGCGGCCAGACTTTCCTGCATCCATTGCACGACCAGCCGGTCTCGATCGGTAGCGGCACCACTGCGCACATCGTGTTGCGCGAGTCCGATGTCGCGCCGGTCCACGTCTCGATCGAGCCGACCGCGAACGGTGCGCGGCTGGTCGCCAAGGCGCCGACGAGAGTGAACGGAACCGCGGTCCAGACCGCCGATCTGGTGCTGGGTGACCGCATCGAAATCGGTCGTGCGGTCGTCGTCGTCGGGCGCACGGTGCCGCGCGCTGCGGGTCCGGACGATGTGCTGGCAGAGGCGGTGCCGCGGTCGCGCCGCAAAGCCGGTTCGGCGAAGACGGCCTGGCTGCTGCCGGTTGCCGTGGTCGCGGTACTGGCCGGATCCGCGTTCGTGTTCCTGCAGGCGCGCGACGACGCCGCGGAACTCGCGGCGATCCGGCAACTGCGGTTCGCCGGCCAATTCGAGGAAGCGGCCAGGAAGCTCACCGTGTTGGAGCAGGCGTGGACCGACCGCGGCGCCGAGGCGTTGCAGCGGTTGCAGCCGGAGTCGAAGGCGATCGCTGCGGCGCAGACGGCGACGGCGCGCTTGTTCGCGGCCGTGCGCGCACCCGAGGACGGGCGGGGCTACGCCGAGTGGAGCCAGGAACTGCGGCGCCTTGAGAACGATGGCGACGAAGCGGAGCGCATTGCGGCGGCAATCGTGCGGGACCAGTTGGCAGCGACGCTGCGAACGCGGCCGGCGCCGACGCCGACCGTCCCCGCCGTGGCCGTGACGCCGCCGCCGGATTCCGTACCGGCAGTGCGCCAGGAGCCGCCCCGAGACCCTGTCGTCGTCGCGCCTGGTTCGCAGGCCAGCACACCGGTGGTGAAGGTCGAGCCGCCCGCAGCGCAGCCAGCAGCCAGTGGCGAAACCGCGCCGAAGGCGAATGCCGAGGACACGGTGGCGCCGGACGCCGCAGTCGATCTGGCCGACGTCGAGCGACTGTGTCGTTCGCGGCTGTTCGTGCAGGCGGTGTCGCTGCTGCAGGCGAATCTGGCGCGCGAAAGCGACGAAGCCGCGGTCGCGAAGATGTCGACGCGAATCACCGCAGTGCGCGAAGAAGCCAAGGCCGCGCTGGCCACGTTGCTCGCGGAAGTGGCGCAGGTGGCCCGTGAACGTGGCCCGCGCGAGGCGGCGCAGGTGCTGCACGCGGCGCGCACGGGTTTCCCGCCGACGCGTGAGTTCGCTGCGATCGAAGACACGCACAAGCAGCTGCTCGCCGAGGCGGCCGCGCGCCCGCCGGTCGCAAGCGCAGGCCAGAAGCCCGCGAGCGAGGCGCTGCGCATTGCGACGTTGGCATCGCTGCGCGCGCGCATGGACTCGGTCCGGCTCGCCGAACAGGGCGGTGACTTCGCCGAAGCCGGCCGCTTGCTGGTGCTGGCCGCCGACGAAGTGCGTTCGCGCGATGCCGATTTCGCGCAGCGACTGCAGACCCGCGCGGCCGAAGCGGAGTTGCTGGCTTCGTTCCACCGCGCTGTCGCCACGGCGCTGCAAGCGGGGCGCACGTTCCGCATCACTGCCCCAACCGGCAGCGCGGCCGAAGTGGTCGGCGTCGACGGTGGTGCCCTGCGCCTCGAGCCAGGGGCGCAGCGGATGACGTGGCACGAACTCGGCGGCGCTGCGGTGGCGGCGATCGCCCAGCAGTGCGGCATCGTCGGCAAGGAAGCGCTTGGCGCGGCGGCGCTGCTCTACAAGCAAGGCGACGGTGCTGCTGCCGAGGCCTTGCTGGCGAAGGTGGTGATGGCCGACGCGAACGCGAAGGAGTCGGTCGATCGTGTCATTGCGCGAGGGCGCGGCGAACCGTTCGACCCGCGCGGCTACGAAGTCGGCAAGGACGGCTTCGTTTCGGTGCGTTCGCTCGAGATCCAGAAGCAGGCGGCGGCATTGGCGGCGCGCATGGACACGGCGCTGCGCGACAAGAACCTGGCGTTGCGCGAAGAACTGCTGGCGGAGGCCCTGGCGGCCGGTCCCGAGGCGGTCGACGTGTTGGCCGCGGCGCTGCAGAAGGAACTCACGCGGCAGGTGACCAAGCTCGATGCCGGTGCGTTGCGCAAGCACGTCGACAAGCTCGCCAAGCAACGCGCCGAGCTCGATGCGGCCCGCCATCAGGCCCGCGAACTGATCCAGGACGAGAAGCGCTACTTCTATCCCTACAAGCCGCCGGCGGTGTCGAGCGAGAAGTACGCGGAGTACGTTCGCGTGCAAGCCGAAGTGAATCGTCGCGTCGATGCGGTCCGCACCTTGTGGGACGACGACACCGTCCGCGTGCGGGTGCCGGCGACGTTGCGGGCGGAACTCGACCGCATCGACTGGCTGGCGCGCGCGCTCGGCGATCTCGGTGAGCTGGACCACGCACAGCTGGCTCCAATCGAATGGGCGCGGGCATTGCCGGTCGGCGACACGGTCGGTCTGCGCGACTTCTGCGCCACCCTGGCCGAACGGGCCGAACTCGAGGAATGGCGCCACGTCGAGGCCTTCAACCAGGCCGTCGGCAAGTCGTTCTCGTCGGCGCAGCGCGAGCAGTTGCGCGTCACCAACGACTATCGCGCGATGTTCCGGCATCGGCCGCTGGCGATCGTGGCTGCGATCTGCACGGCAGCGCAGGGGCACGCCGAGGAGATGGGCCGCCTCGGCTACTTCGCGCACATGTCGCCGACGCCCGGGCGCCGCACGCCGTACGACCGGATGAAGCTCGCCGGCTACGAAGCGGGCGTCAGCGAGAACATCGCCATGGTCGATGGGGCGCTCGGTGCGCACAACGCGTGGTGCCAGTCGTCGGGCCACCATCGCAATCTGCTCGATCCGGGCCACCGCGAAATGGGCATCGGCGCCGACGGTCGGTTGTGGGTGCAGAACTTCGGCGGTGGCACCGTGCACCGCCAGGATCCGGCGTGGGCCACCTCGGGCGCGCCCGCGGCGGGTCACTGAGCCGGCATTCGACGTGATGCCGGCGCGCGTCGCCGGGTTCGCGCCGGGTGGCGCTCAGACCCCGGGTCGACCTTCGCCCGCGGTGCTCGCTGCGAAGGCGGCGGCCGGGGTGCGCAAGTCCTGCGGCGTGTGGTCGGGCGCTTGCAGGTCGAGGCACCAGAAGCCGATGTCGTGCCACGCATCGAATTTGCGGCCAGCGCGCGGGATGCGACCCGCGGCGGCAAAGCCCAGCCGTTCGTGCAGCGCCACCGAAGCGGCGTTGGGCAGAGCGATGCCGCCGATGGCACTCTGGAAGCCCTGGGCGCGCAACACCGCCAGCAACCGGGAGTAGAGAGGGCGACCGTGGCCCTGGCCGCAACGATCGGGGTGAAGGTAGATCCCCGTTTCCGTGGTCCAGTGGTAGGCGGCGCGGGCCCGGAACACGCCGGCCTTCGCGTACCCGACCACGCCGCTCGCGTCGATGCAGCACAGCCACGGGTAGACCGCTTCGTGCTGCTGCCAGAGGGCGCGCAGCTCGTCGGCGCTGACCTCCTCGTAGCCGAAGTGGATCGTGGTCGTGCGGATGTAGTGGTTGGTGATCGCCGCGATGGTGGGGAAGTCGCCGGCGATGGCAAGGCGGAGCGTGGTGGGCGCCATGCTCGGCATCCTGCCGCTTGTCCGGCCAGTCACAACCCCGATGCGGCCGGGTTTGGCCGGGGTTGCATGCGCCTCGGAGTTTCCCGGCGGTTCGAACGCTGCACGGCGTTGCATGCGACGCACTGCCCTCCTCGCCTGCCTGATGTCGCTCGCGATGGTCGTCCTGGCCTTCGTGTTCGGTGTTCGTCAGGGCGACGCGGTGGCGCCACTGCCGGCTGCGGTGCCATCGCCCGTGGCTGTCCAAGGCGATCGCACGGCCGAACTGTCCACGGCAGCGGCGGCGCTGCCCGATCCCGGGACGCGCGAGCCTGAAGACCATGCGTCGGCGGCTGCGATGCGCGTTCCCGTCGTGGTGCCGCCGCCGGCAGCGGAGGTGCGCGACGATCGGCCGGGCGGGCTCGTGGTGATGGCCCGCCACCAACGCGATGGTCGCCCCGCCGCGGGCGTGAACTTGCGCGTCGTTCCCATCGTGGCGACCCAGGCAGCGGGCGCCGGCCCCGTGGTACGGACTGCCATCATCCGCGGCGAAACGGGAGGCCGGCATCGCGTCGCCACGGGCATTGCGCTCGGTCGGGCGCGAGTCGGGCCCGACGGCACTGCGGTCTTCGCTTCGTTGCCGCCAGGCGACCACCTGTTGCGCGACGACCGCAGCGGCACCGACGTCGCGGTTCGCATCGAACCGGGGGCGACCGCGGTGATCGAGCATGTGATTCCCGCCGGAGTGCGCGTCGAAGGAACGGTGGTCCGTCCGGACGGAGCGCCGGTTGCCGGCGCCGTTGTCGAAGTGTGGCCGAGCGATGGCGAAGTCGAGATCGAGGCGTTGGCGACGACGGATTGGGCCGGCCGGTTCGTGCTCGACGACGTCCGCGCCGGCAGCAGCTTCGGCGTGCGCGCCGAAGAGCACTTCGCCTCGACGGAACTGCGCACCGATGCCCGCACCGAGCAGAAGGTGCGGGTGGAACTGCAACCCGACGCCTGTGCTCTCGAAGGATTCGTCGTCACCGGGGCGCAGCAGCCGATCGCCGATGCCGTGGTGCATGTCGGGCCGCTGCACGGATACGGGCCGCGTGGCTTGTGGACGCGCACCGACGCGCGCGGCCACTTCCGGCTGTTCGGGCTCGATTGCGACGAACACCAGGTTGTCGTGCGGGCAACGGGATTCCAGGACCGCATGACCCGGGCCGTGGTCGAAACGCCGACGCAGTTCGTGCTCGAGCACAAGCCCGAGTGAAGTCGTCAGTGGCGCCGCAGGGCAAGCAGCGCCCGCGCCGCCGCCGAAGGCAGGATCGCGCCGCGAACCACTTCGTCGCGCGCCCGCGCCATCGCGGCACCGACCACGGGATCGTCGAGGAACTCGGCGAGCAGGCGTTCGCGCACGGCGTGTTCGAGCCAGTCGCCGATCTGTCGTGCGCGGCGCGCCGCGAAGGAGCCATCGGCTCGCGCCTGCTGCAACCTCGCCCCGATCGCCTGCCAGAGTTCGCCGAGCCCGCGTTTGGTCAGCGAGGAGCCGACCAGGACCGGCGGTGGTGTGGTGCCCGAATGCAGCACGCGCATCGCCAGCATGCATTGCTGCGCCGCGCGGTCGGCGGCGGCGGCGAGGTCGCCATCTGCCTTGTGCACCAACACGCCGTCGGCGAGTTCCATCACGCCACGTTTGATCCCCTGCAACTCGTCGCCCGCGGCCGGGGACAGCAGCAGCAGGAAGAAGTCGACCATGCCGGCGACCGCAACTTCGGACTGGCCAGTGCCGATCGTCTCGACCAGCACCACGTCGTGGCCCGCCGCTTCGCACAACAACAGCGCTTCGCGCGTGCGCGCCGCGACGCCACCGAGCGTGTCGCCGCCCGGCGATGGCCGGATGAACGCATTGTCGTGCCGGGCGAGCTCGTGCATCCGGGTCTTGTCGCCGAGGATGCTGCCGCCACTGAGTGCCGAACTCGGATCGACCGCGAGCACCGCGACGCGGTGGCCGGCTGCGCACAGGTCGAGTCCGATCGCTTCGATCAGCGTGCTCTTGCCGACGCCGGGGGCGCCGGTGATGCCGACGCGCGCGGCGCCGCCGGTGTGCGGCAGCAGTGCCTGCAGCAGCGCTTCCGCCTGCAGGGCATCGTCGGCGCGGCGACTCTCGACGAGCGTGATGCCGCGCGCGAGCGCCTTGCGGTCGCCGCCGCGGATTGCCGTGGCCAGTTCGCTCATCGACGTCACGCGAGGAACGCTACGCGGAAGCTCCCGGCGTTCCAGCTTCCGCCGGCACGCCCGTCGCCGCCTTCGGCATGCGGGTCACCAGTGCGTCGGCGCGTAGTCCTTGAGGAACTGGCCCCAGGCGTGCACGCCCGTGTTGAAGCCATGGAAGATCGGGTCGACGATGCGCGCCGCACCGTCGACGATGTCGAGCGGCGGATGGAAGCCGTGCTCTTCGGTCTTGCGCGCGGCGATCTCGGCCGGGTCCTCGTCGGTGACCCAGCCGGTGTCGACGCTGTTCATGTGGATGCCGTCGCGCAGGAAGTCCTTCGCCGACGTGCGCGTCATCATGTTGAGCGCCGCCTTCGCCATGTTCGTGTGCGGGTGCTTGTCGGTCTTGAACGAGCGATAGAACTGCCCCTCCATCGCCGACACGTTGACGATGTGCTTGTCGCGGGTGGGCACGCGCAGCATCAGCGGCTTCAGGCGCGCGTTCAGCACGAACGGCGCGATCGCGTTGACGAGTTGCACCTCGAGCAATTCGACCGTGGTCACGTCGGCGAGCGGCATGCGCCAGCTGTTCTGGTCGCGCAGGTCCACCTGCTGCAGATCCTGGTCGAGCCGGCCACCGGGGAAGATGCTCTCGTCGCGCACGAGGTCTTCGGCGAGCAGCGCGTGTTGCGACAACTCGGGGGCATCATGGCTGCGCAGTGCCGCAGCGGTCGCCGGCAACGTCGAACTGTCGCCCGCGAGCATGCCCGTGCCGCAGCGCAGCAGTTCGTGCGAGCGCAGCACTTCCCTGGCGGCGTCCGGCAGCGCCGACAACGGTTGCCGTTCCTGGTCCATCAGGTGGCGGTAGAACCCCGACGGCCGGCGCACGGTCTGGCAGGCGTTGCTGATCAGGAAGTCGAGGCGATCGAGCGTGGTGTTGAGGTGCTTGCAGAACGCTTCGACGCTCGGTGTGTGCCGCAGATCGAGGCCATGCACCTGCAAGCGGTCGCGCCACTGCGAGAAGTCCGCTTCGCGGGAGTAGCGCAGCGCGGCGTCGTGCGGAAAGCGCGTCGTCGCGATGACGCGACAGCCGGCGCGCAGCAACAGGATGCTGGCCTGGTAGCCGATCTTGACGCGGGCGCCGGTGACCACCGCGACACGGCCGCGCAGGTCGGCGGTCTGGGTTCGCTTCTGGAAGTTCAGGTCGCCGCAGCGCCCGCACATCGAGTCGTAGAAGTGGTGGAGCTCGGTGAACGTCGTCTTGCAGACGTAGCAGTTGCGTTCGTCGCGCACCGTCGCCGGCGTCGTCGCCGCGGCGAGCGTCGCGTCGATGTCGGCGCCCGGAGCGACCGGGGCTGGCAGCGCCGGCGGCGTCAGGAAAACTGCTTCGCGGCGCAGCTTGCGGATGCCGCGCGACGACAGTTTGCGTTCGTCCTCGGCGCGCTTCTGCTCCTTGCGTTGCCGGCGCGCTTCCCGCAGGAATTCGCGCTTCTGCCACGGGTCGGGTCGGGCGACGCGTCCCGCGGTTTCGAGCAGTCGACGCCGCAGTTCCGCATCGACGTGGAAGAGCAGGCCGCGATCGGCGAGCAGGTCCTCGAACAGGCGCAGGGCCGCGGCGGCGCGCGAGTTCAGGTCCGGGGTGTCGTCGGCTGGCAGTTCGGGCGCGGTCACGGGGCGGAGAGGATACCGACGTTGCGCCGGTCTGGCGCTTCAGAGTTGCAAGTCATTGCCTTGGCACCGGATGTGTCGCAGCGGATCTTCTCGGCTCCCGGCAGCCGGAGGGAATATTGCCCGAGTCGTTAAGAAACGGCCAAGGCTTTGGCTTCCGGGGCACGAGGTTCCCTGTGCTTGCCATTCCATCCCCAGACGTACTCCTGAACCTGTTCGCCAGCGCCGGCCAATTGCTCGGCCTGCTGGCTCTCGCCATCGGTGGCGGCGCGTTCGCCAAGCAACGCAGTTCGGTCGGCGGAGTGGCCCCGCGCGCGGTGTCGCGCTGGCCGTTCTGGATCGTCAGCGGACTGCTGCTCACCGTGAGCTGCGGCTTCCTGATGTACCACCTCCATGTCGAGGACCAGAGGAACCAGCGGCTGCGGACCAACCTGGTGCGCAAGTCGATGGAGGGCGACAAGAAGGTCGGCGACACGTCGCTCAAGACCCTGTCGTTCAGCGGCCAGAGCAAGCACAAGCGCGGTGTGACGACCGAGACGCTGCAGGAGTGGATCACCGCCGGCCGCGCGCTCAACCTCATCGACGTGCGCGAGCCCGAAGAGGTCGAGATGGGGCAGGTGCCCGGTTCGTGGGCGCGCCGGTATCCGGATCTGCAGGCTGATGCGAGCGGCCTCGTCGTGGCGGACCGGCTGACGGTGATGTTGTGCGAGTCGGGCAATCGCAGCAGCGAGCTGTGCGACTGGTTCTTCGAACGGGGCGTGACGACGCACTTCGTGGTCGGCGGCTACGAGAAGTGGGTCGCCGAAGGCCGCGTGATGACGGGGGATCGCGCCGGCGGCACCGAGATCCGCGCGACGCCGGATTTCCCGCACAAGGAGACGCTGCTCGACACGCCGGAAGTGATGGCGATGTTCCAGCAGGAGAACGAGCAGGAGAAGGTCCTGTTCGTCGACGTGCGCTATCCGGAGGACTTCGCACGCGGCCACCTGCCTGGCGCCGTGAACATCCCGCTGCGCAAGATGCTGGCGGCGGAAGCCGACGCGGCGCTGCGGGCGCTGCCGCCGCGTCCGATCGTCGCTGCCTGTTACGACAAGCGCAGTTCGTTCTATGGACTCTTGCTCGGACTCAGGCTGCACCGCCTCGGGGCCGACTTCCGCGGTCGCTACACGGTGCCGTTCGAGTTCGCGTTGGCACAGAAGAACGAGCCATGGGTCGCCCAATGGCTGGAGGAACAGCAAGGCGACACCTTGATGGGAAAGGTGGGCAACGCGATATCGACGGCGATCGTGTGGACCGCGGAGCGGGTCGGTTTGTTGGCGGCGATCGTGATGCTGGTGCTGTTGCTGCGGTCGGCGATGTTGCCGTTCACACTGGCGGCGGAACGCGACCAGTGGGTGCAGCGTGGCCTCGCCGGCCGTACCAAGGAGCTGCAGGCCCGGTGGGCGCACGATCCGTTCGTGTGGCGGCGTGAAGTGCTGCGGGCCCTGCGCGCACGCGGCGTCTCGCCGTGGCGCAACGTGATCGGGGCGCTGTTGCAGATCGCGTTGTTCGCGGCGGCGTTCGCCGGTGTCGATGCGGCGGCGAACGGGCGCCCGTACGTGTGGCTCGGTCGCGACCTGTCGGTCGCCGATGCGAGCGGCGTGCTGCCGGTCGTGTTCGGGCTCGTGCTCGCGGCGTTCGTGCGGCTGCAGCAGCAGAACAAGGCGCGCATCGTGCTGCCGATGTTGTTCGTCGTCGGGATGACGGCGCTGGTGTGGCAATCGCGTGGCGCGGTGCTCGTCTACCTCGTCGTCAGCCTGGTTCTGATGGCGATCCAGACCGTGCTGCAGCGGCGTTGGCTCGCGCGGGCCGCGGCAGGTCCGGTGGTGGTGCTGGCGACGACCGACCCGGTGCCGCTGGCGCACGCGGGGGCTCATCCCGAACTCGGCAACAAGGCGCTGCGGCTCGGCCGCATGCTGGCGGCCGGATTGCCGGTGCCCAACGGGTTCGTGGTGCCGTCGGCGGCGCCGCTGTCGCAAGAGCAGCTCGCAGCCTGTGCGCTGCGGCACGGCGTGCGTTGCGCCGCGGTGCGCAGCTCCGCACTCGGCGAGGACGGCGCCGCCGCGAGCATGGCCGGCATGTTCCGCAGCGAACTCGACGTCGCCACGACCGCGCTGCTGGAGGCGATCGTGCGCGTGCGCGATTCGTACGGCGGCCGTTCCGGCGGCGTCGTGGTGCAGGACTTCCGCCGGGCGTTGTACTCGGGCGTGCTGTTCACCGTCGATCCGGCCCACGCCGGCCGCATGCTGGTGGAACTCGTCGATGGCGCCTGCGAGCAGGTCGTCGGCGGCACGGCGACGCCGCGCGCGTTCCGGTTCGGGCGCGTCACCGGCGAACGGATCGGCGGCGGCGTGGAGCCGCCGGTTCCGTTGGCGGAACTGCTGGCGCTGGCGCGTCGCATCGAGACGTTGTTCGGCGCGCCGCAGGACATCGAGTGGGTCTACGGCGAAGCGGGGTTCGAGATCGTGCAGGCGCGCGACATCACCGTGTTGCCCGGTGCGGGACGCGATCGCGTGGCCGCGTTGGAAACCGAGCGGCTGCGGTTGCTGGGCGACCCTGCGGTCGTTGCCGCCGATGCCGATGCGGTGGTGTTGGAGCAGAACGGCATCAGTGAACTGCTGCCGGCGCCGTCGACCTACTCGCTGGGCCTGGTGTCGTCGTTGTGGGAGGCGGGAGGTGCCGTCGATCTCGCCTGCCGGCAGGCGGGCGTTCCCTACGACGTCGGTGTCGACGAGGCGCCGCTGGTGCGCGCTGCGTTCGGTCGCTGCTACGTCGCCACTGCGACGTCGCGCGCGCGCAGCCGCCGGTCGTTGTCGGCCGTTGCCAGCTTCCGCCTGATGGCGTCGGCGCCCGCGCTCGAGCAGGGCTTCCGCGCCGGTGTCGCCGAACACGAAGCCCGCGTGCGCCGGCTCGCGGCGATTGATCCGCACAAGCTCAGTGACGGCGATCTGCTGGCTCTGCACGAAGAGGTGCGGCAGACGTTCGTGCGATCGACCTACGCCACGGCGGAGGCGATCAACATCGCCGCCGAAGCGTTCGTGAACGCCGTGGTGCGGCGTTCGGCGCGCGGCGGCCTCGAACCGGCCAATTTGCTGCGCGACGACACCGGCACCGTGGTCAGCCGGGCGTTCGGCGCCTTGGCCGGGACCGGCAACGAGCAGGAGCGCGCCGATCGCTTCCTCGCCGAGTTCGGTCACCGCGCGCGCCACGACTTCGAACTCGCCGAACCTCGCTGGAGCGAGATGCCGGAGCACGTGCGAGCGATGGCGAAGGCGCCGGCGGCGGCCAAGGGTGGCGCGGGCATGCCGGTGGTCGATCTGACGGCGCTGCCGCGAGTGCTCGCGACGGCAGTCGAGCGGGCGCGTCGGTTCCAGGCCTTGAAGGAAGATGCCAAACACCTGGCGATGCGCGAGCTCGCCGTGCTGCGGGCGTTGCTTCGCCACGCGGGGATGCGGTTTGGTTTGCACGAGCTGGTGTTCGACTTGCAGGTCGACGAAGTGGCGCAGCTGGCGGATCCGGCGGCGCGCACCGCATTGCGGCAACGCGCGCAACAGCGTGCAGCCGCCCGCTTGCTGTTGCTCAAAGTCGATGCGCCGTCGCGGCTGACGCGGCGTGACCTCGAACGCATCGGCGACGAGGACGTCGTGCTCATCCCGCGTCCGGGCGAGCTGCGCGGCACGCGCGTTGCCGGTGCGGGTGACGTGATTGGTATTGTCCGCGTACTGTCCGACGCCACCCGGCTTGGCGAACTGCGCGATCGCGAGATCCTGGTGGCGCGCTACACGGACCCGGCCTGGTTGCCGGTGTTCGGGCGCGTCGCCGGCATCGTCACCGAGGTCGGTGGGTTCCTGTCGCACGCGGCGATCCAGGCGCGCGAACAGGATCTCGCGACGATCGTCGGCGTCGACGACGCGACCCGTCACCTGCGCACCGGTGACCTGGTGCGGCTGTGTCGTGACGGACGGATCGAGCGGATCGGCGATCGGCGCCGGCCGCGGCAGCGCACCGACCTGCCGGCCGAACTCGGCCACGCCGGGGCCTGGCGCGCCGTGCGCATTCGCGATCTGGGTGTTGCCGGTGCCATGATCGAGGTCGAGGACCCGGCGAGTCTGCCCGAGGGCACGTTCCAGCTGCGCTTCGAGGGAGCCGTGTTCGACGCCGCGCTCGCGTGGCGCAACTGCACGCGTGCCGGTGTGAAGTTCGACAGTCGCGATGGCGCGGAGGGGGCCGTGCCACCGGAATCTGGAAGCGCCGAGGTGGATCGACTCAGTTCGGAGTTCGCGCCGCGTCGATGACCGCGGAATGAGCAGCTTCGGCCGTGTCGCTACCATTCTCCTGACGACCGTCGCAGCGTTCGCCCAGAGCACGTCCGCGAGCCCTGGCCAATCGCCGGCGCCGACCCCGACGCGCATCACGCTCGGGGTCTACTCGTTCAAGAAGCCGACCGAGGTCTGGAAGCAGTTCCAGCCGGTGACGGTGGAGCTGTCTCGGCGCGTCTCGAAAGAACTCGGCGCCGAAGCAGTGGTCGAGTTGCAGATCACCAAGACCTACGAGGAGTGCCTCGACCAGTTCGTCGCCGGCAAGGTCGACGTCGTGCGCTTCGGCCCGGCCTCGTATGTGCTGGCGAAGAACCTCGAGCCGAAGGTGCAGCTGCTGGCGTCGGAGCGCGAGGATTCGCGTGGCGTGGGACTCATCGTCGTGCGCGAGGACAGTCCCATCCGCTCGCTGAAAGACCTGGCTGGCAAGAAGTTCGCGTTCGGTGACTCGCAGTCGACGATCGGTCGCTACCTGTCGCAGGCCGAACTGGTGTCGGCCGGCGTGCTGGGCAAGGACCTGGCCGCATTCGCGTTTCTGGAGCGGCACGACAGCGTCTTCAAGTCGGTCGAAGTGGGCGACTACGACGCCGGTGCGCTGCACCGGGACACGTTCACCGAGTTGAACGCAAAGGCCGCCCGCAAGCTGCGCGTCCTGCACACGTTCGACAACCTGGCGAAGCCCTGGATCGCCCGCGCGGGGTTGCCGCCGAAGGTGACCGCGGCGTTGACGCAGAGTCTGCTGCAGCTGTCGGACCCCGATGCGCTGAAGGCCCTGAAAGTGCCCGGCTTCGTCGCCTGCACCGATGCCGAGTTCGATTTCGTGCGCAAGGGCATGGCGAAGGCTGAGCAATTCGCGCCGGAAGCCCCGGTTGCGAAGCCGCCGGCCAAGCCCGACTCGCAGCCAACGCCCGGCAAGGAGTGAAGTGACCGGTGGAGCTGAAGCAACGCGGCCCGGATCGACGATCCGGCACGGTCGCATCGGGGTCAGGATCGTCGCGATCCTCACAGCCATCGCCACAGTGTCGGCGCTGGTGGAGTGCCTCGTCGATTGGCAGCGGGCGGAAGTCGCGGCGATCGCTGACCTGTACGCGCAGGGGCGTTCGGTGGCGCGTGGCGTTGCGCGCAAGGTGCCCGACCTGGTGGTGACGAACGACTACATCGCGCTCGAAGACCACGTCGAAGACATCGTGCGCACCGAGGAAGGTGTCACCGCCGCCGCGATCGTGCGTCCCGATGGCGTCACCATGTCGTTTCCGCGCGGAACGATGCCGGCGGATTGGCCCGGCGACGTCCTCGTCGAGCAGGTGATCCATGCCGGGCAGGATGGCGCGCCGATCGCGCGCGTGCAGCTTGCCTTGTCGCGCTTGCCGATGGAGGCGCGCTTGCGTGAGCGCGCCATCGCGTTGTTGGTGGGATCGGCGCTGTCGGCGATGGTCATCGGCGTTGCCATGTGGTTCGCATTGCGCCGCATCGTCGTGCAGCCGCTGCGCGAACTCGACGTCGAGGCGCAGCGTCTCGGGCGCGGCGAACTCGATCGCCCGGTGCTCGACCACGGAAGCACCGAGATCGGTCGCCTTGGGCGCACGTTGGACGAGATGCGGCAGAACCTGGCCCGCAGCCATGCCGACATCGCCGAACAGAACCGGCGCTTGCAGGAACTCGACCGCCTGAAGAGCCAGTTCCTGGCCAACATGAGCCATGAGATGCGGACTCCGCTGACCAGTATCCTCGGCGAGGTGGAGTTGCTCGCCGAGACCGGGAATGGCGGCGGCGAGGTCGTTGAGTCCACGCGCGCGATCCAGCGCAATGGCGTGCGGTTGCTCGAACTGGTCGATCGGGTGCTCGATCTGGCCAAGGTCGAGAGCGGCAAGCTGTTGCTCGAGCAGCGGCCGTGCCGCCCCGACCTCATCATCGTCGATGCGTGCGGTCGGCATGGTGCCGAGGCGCGCGAGTGCGGCATCGAACTGCGCATCGACGTCGCCGCCTTGGCGGCGACGACCGTGCTCACGGATGCAACGCACCTGGCGCAGATGGTGAACAACATCATCGACAATGGCGTCAAGTTCACCGAACGAGGCACGGTCGCGGTCACGGCCGGATGGCGTGGCGACGGCGAACGGCGCTGTCTTCGCATCGATGTCAAGGACACTGGCATCGGCATCCCGGCGACGTTCCTCGCCGAGGGCGTTGGTGCGTTCCGGCAAGTCGATCCCTCGTTGACGCGCCAGCGCGGCGGTTCGGGACTTGGCCTGCACGTGACACGATCGATCGCGCGAGGTCTCGGTGGCGACGTGCAGATCCAAAGTGAACTCGGTGTGGGCACCACGGTGACGATCGAGATTCCGGTGACCTGCATGCCTTCGGCGGCGGCGTCGACGGAGCCGGCGCCGGCGGCGCGGGTGCTCGTCGTCGACGATGCGCGCGACAACCAGCACTTGTTGCGGGCGATGCTTACTCGCATGGGGCATGAGGTCGAACTCGCCGACAACGGCCGCAAAGCCGTCGAGCTCGTGCTGGCGACCCGCCACGGCGCGCCGTTCGACCTCGTCCTGATGGACCTGCAGATGCCGGTGATGGACGGAATCGCCGCGACGCGCGCGATCCGGGCGGCGGGCTTCGGTGTGCCGATCGTGTCGTTGACCGCGCACGCGCTTGCCGACGACCGCGACCGCTGCTTCGCGGCCGGCGCGGTTGCCTACGAAACCAAGCCGATCACGCGCCAGCGCCTCTCCGAGGTCGTGGCCACGCACGCGGCAAACGCCCAGCGCGCGTCCTGACCAAAGCGGATTTCGTCACGAAGTCTCGCGGCGAGACACCGGCAACTGCCCTTGCTGCGGTGGTCATGGCGACAGCGCGCGAGAGCCCCAGGCGGGCGTCAAGGCTGGCGAAGTGCGGATCGATGCGTCTCCCAACCCGGCCTTCGCCGGCAGGAGAAACGCATGCAACTCTCATCGTTCGTACGTGCCTCATTGCTCGCCGCGGTGTTCGCGGTCGCCACGTCGCCGCTCGCGGCGCAGGTCCTCTCCATCGACCAAGGCAGCGTGCTGACCGCGGGTTCGACGGCACAAGTCTCGTTCTCGGACCCGTCGCAGGCGGGGCAGGACGTCACCGTGGCCGTGACCGGCGGGTTCCCGGTGCCGACGACGGAGTACCTGACGATCAC
>SXGT01027279.1_pt1 | contig 31902 bp, 27 predicted proteins | sample 3176221 | NCBI WGS metagenome assembly SXGT01 (sample SAMN11356862, study PRJNA531348) | freshwater metagenome | isolation source: freshwater sample F1-120 | place: China: Fuxian Lake, Yuxi | collected 2017-12-25
AAGGAAACATCACCGGAGGATGTCGCGGGAATGCACAAGGCGGAGGGGATCCTGACCTCGACGGGCGGCAAGACAAGCCATGCCGCCGTTGTGGCCGTGGGCTGGGGCAAGTGCTGCGTTGTCGGCGCGGGTGAACTGTCGATCGACGGCACCGCGGGCGAAGTGATGCCGGGCGAGGTCGCGCGCACGCTGCCCGAGGGCATCACCGGCGATTTCTCACAACTCTTGAAGTGGGCCGACAAGCACGCGACCATGGGAGTCAGGGCCAATGCCGACACGCCCGCGGACGCGCGCGTGGCTCGCGAGTATGGCGCCATCGGGATCGGGCTCTGCCGCACGGAGCACATGTTTTTCCAGTCTGAACGAATCAAGGCCATGCGCATGATGATTCTCGCGAACGACGCCAGTGAGCGCGAGGCCGCGCTCGCGCGGCTGCTCCCATATCAGCGCTCGGACTTCATTGGCATCTTCACGGCGATGGCCGGACAGCCCGTCACGGTGCGGCTCCTTGACCCGCCGTTGCACGAGTTCGTGCCCCACGAGGAGGCGCAGCAGCAGGAACTGGCCAACGAAGTGGGGGTGGCGCTTGCGGATGTCAAGCGCCGCGTCGCCCAGTTGCATGAGGCGAATCCGATGCTCGGTCACCGCGGGTGCCGCCTCGCTGTGACCTATCCCGAGATCCTCACGATGCAGGTCCGTGCTATCACCGAAGCGGCGATTGAGTGCCGATCACAGCGAATCGACGCGCGGCCTGAGATCATGATTCCGCTCGTGGGCACACGGCGGGAACTCGCGTCACTGCGCGTCCTCACCCAACAGACGATCGCCGCCGTATTCGTCGAGCGAAAGGTGCGCAAGTTCGAGATTCCCATCGGCACGATGATCGAGATTCCGCGGGCCGCGGTGACTGCGGACGAAGTCGCTGAGGCGGCTGAGTTCTTCTCCTTCGGGACCAATGACCTCACGCAGATGACATTTGGGTTCAGCCGCGATGACATTGCGTCGTTCGTGCCCGCGTACATCGCCAAGGGTCTGCTCGAGTGCGACCCGTTCCAGTCGCTTGACGCCAACGGCGTCGGGGCACTCGTACGAATGGCGTGCGAGAAGGGTCGCGCGACTCGGCCCGACATCAAGCTTGGCGTGTGCGGAGAGCACGGCGGCGACCCGGCGTCCATTCGGTTCTTTCAGAGCTGTGGGCTTGCGTATGTCTCGTGTTCGCCATTTCGAGTCCCCGTGGCGCGACTCGCGGCGGCGCAGGCGGCGCTGGCATGAACGCCCGCCTGCGAGCGGGTGGATCCGTGATCCATCTGGCCGCTGCATTGGCGGGGTGCCAGAGCGCTCCCCCCTCACCGGCGCCGCGTGATCCTTACACGCCTCCGTCGCCGATTCCGTCGGTTGCGCCACTCATGACGCCAAGGGGGTACGAGGCTCCGCGCTTCGCGACGCCTCCCACGCTCGACGGCCATTCAGAGTTGGTTTGGGATGCCGTGCCGTGGACCGAGCCGTTCCTCGACATCGAGGGACCAGCTCGCACGGTGCCTTCGCAGCGGACGCGCGTCAAGATGGGCTGGGACTCGCAGAACCTGTACATCCTCGCGGAACTCGAGGAAACCGACATCTGGGCGACACTCACCGAACACGACGCGATTGTGTTTCATGACAACGACTTCGAGGTGTTCATCGATCCCGACTCGGACACGCGCGAGTACTACGAGATCGAGGTCAATGCCATCGGCACCGTGTTTGATCTCTTTCTGCCGAGACCCTACCGAGCTGAGGGGAAGGCCGATCACTCGTGGACGGCCCAGGGCATGAAGTTGGCGATCGCTCTCGAAGGCACGGTCAATGACCCGCGCGACCGCGATCGCGCGTGGCGGGTCGAGATGGCGCTGCCGTGGTCCCTGTTCGTGCCGCCTCGCGGGCATGCGCCGGTCCTTCAGCGCGCCGCGCGACCGCCGCACGCGGGTGATGTGTGGCGCATCAATTTCTCGCGAGTACAGTGGACTCTCGCGAAGACGGAGTCCGGCTACGAGAAGATGCCAAACCGGCCCGAGGACAATTGGACTTGGACCCCGCAGTGGACGATTGACATGCACCTTCCGCAGTGGTGGGGAACCGTGAAGTTTGTGGAGAGTTTGCCATGACGACCCGAGCAACACCAGACGATCCTGTCAGAGACCAATCCGCCATTCTGGAATCACTCGGTGTCTCGCGGCACTCGGGCGGTCTGTACTCCCAGGTGCTGCAACGGATGCTCAGCGCCGCGGCCACCATCGGCATGCCACGCGAGCACCAACTCATTCTCGCGCGCCCCAAGAACACGGTTTCCGTGAACTTTCCAGTACTCATGGACGATGGCGAGTACCAAATGTTTACCGGGATTCGCGTGCAGCACAACGACGCGATGGGTCCATTCAAGGGCGGCCTCCGGTTTGCGCCCCGCGTGACTCTGGACGACTTCGGCGGGCTCGCGATCCTCATGATGCTGAAGACGGCACTCTTGCGGCTCCCGTTCGGCGGTGCCGCGGGCGGCGTGGCCTGCGACCCGTCGGTGCTCTCGCGAGACGAACTGATGCGCGTCGTCCGTCGGTTCGCCGCTTCGATCGCCCATCACATTGGCCCCGACTACGATGTGCCTGGCCCCGATGTCGGCGCGGATCCGCAGGTGATGGCGTGGTTCTCTGACACCACGGCACAGATGACGCCGGATCGCTCGCGGCAAGGCATGCGCGCGATTGTGACGGGAAAGCCTCCTGAGATCGGCGGTGCCGCTGGTCGAGAGATTGCGCTGGGCACGGGATTCCTCCACATGCTCCGCGAACTTCTGCCGGACTTCAACATGAAGGTGCAGGGGCTTCGCTTCACGGTCGCAGGCTTCGGCCGCATGGGGGGGCAGGTCGCGAACATGCTCACCGGCGAGGGGGCGCGCCTCGTTGGAGCCATCGACCGCCGCGGGGGCATCCTCTCCGAGGCGCCAATGGAGCCTGAAGCGCTCATCGAACGATTGCGCAGCACGGGAGGCCTCTCCGGCGTCCCCGGTTCGATCGCGGTCGACGAAGAACAGTTCTATCGAGCCAAGCCGGACATCCTCGTCGTCGCATCGGGCGAGTCGGTCGTGACCGCACGCCATGCCGAGTGGATCGGCGCACCGGTTGTGGCCGAGGTCGCGCATGCGCCGTGGACCACCGATGGCGATGATGTGCTCTTCCAGCGCGGCATTGAGGTGATCCCGAGCATCCTCGGCAACGCCGGAGCCGCCGCGGGGAGTTACCTCGAGTGGGTCCAGAACCGGACCTTCATCCCAATGAGCTCTACCGAGTTCGACCGGCAGATCGAGCAGCACATGGTGCTCGCGACGCGCCGGATGAAACTGGCGAAACTCCGGTACGAGACGGACTGGCGGACCGCCGCATACGCCGCCGCCCTCGAGAGCCTCGGCCGCATCTACGAACTGCGCGGCATCTTCCCGTAACTGTGATGCCGTCGATTTTCACCCGCATCATCCGTGGTGAGATCCCATCGCATCGCGTGTACGAAGACCCCGCCGTCGTCGCGTTTCTCGACATCGCACCGCTGTCGCGGGGCCATGTCCTTGTGGTTCCGGTGGAGGAGCGCGAGCAACTGCACGAACTCTCCGTCGAGAGCGCCGCCGCGCTCGGCCGTGCGCTGCCGATCGTTGCCCGGGCGGTGCTGTCCGCAACAGGCGCGAACGCCTACAACATTCTCCAGAACAACGGCGCACTGGCCCATCAAGCCGTGCCGCATGTGCACTTCCACATCATTCCCAAGTACGAGGATGGGCTCGGGCTCGGGATCAAGTGGAGCGCGACGGCGATCGATGCGCCTGCCGCTGCAGAACTCGCGGCGCGAATTCGCGAGAGGATTGGGGAGTGAGCGCCGATTCGGGCGCGGGGGAGACCGAGCGGGTCCCGTTGGAAGCGTGGCCCGAGGAGCTCCGCCGGGCGTGTCAGGGTTCGCGCCACTTTCGTGAGATCCGCGTTGTGCGCGAGACGCCATCGACACAGGATGTCGCACGCGCGATGGGTGTGGGTGGTGTCGCCATGGCGTGGCGGCAGACTGCAGGGCGCGGACGGCTCGGACGCGCGTGGCAAGACACTCTCGAAGACGGACTCGCGATCAGCGTGTGTGTGCCCGCAGAAGTCGGTGCGCTCGCCAGTGTCTCAGCGGGGATCGCTGCGGCGATCGCGATCGAGGGCGCGATCGTCGCGGGATGCCCACCAGCGCCTACGGTCGCGCTCAAGTGGCCGAACGACCTGCTGATCCAGGGACGCAAGGTCGGCGGGATCCTTGTGGAAGGCGACGGGAAACTCCTCACGATCGGCATCGGGATCAACTGTTCGCAACGGCAGTTCACTGGCGAACTCACCAATCGGGCGACGAGCCTTGCCCTCCACGGGGCGAGCGTGGACCGCCTTGAAATCGCCGTGCGCCTCCTTCCTGAACTTGATCGTTGGCTCCACACCGAGGCGCGGACCATCGCCGACGAGTTTTCGCGTCGAGACGCGCTCGTTGGGACCGAACTCAGCTTCTCGACGGCTTCGGGAATCGTCTCAGGCATCGTGCGCGGCGTGGATGTGGTCGAGGGGATCAGAGTTGAGACCCATGACGGTGTCATCACGCTCGATCCGCGCACCTCGTGCATCGTTGCGAAGTTGTCGTGAGTTTCGCATTCCTGCGAGTACCTTGCGTGCCATGATCACCGCGCGGTGTGCATCGATCGTGCTGGCGCTTGCGTTGCCGTCGCTCTGCATGGCGCAGGACGCGCGTCCGAGCGACGCGCGGCCACCCGCGCGGCCGTCGCTCGTCGATGACGATCCTTCGGCGCACCAGCCCGTGGACCCAGCGGTGGCCGACCGGGGCGCCCTCGCGGCTCCCGCGCGGGTGATGCCCTACGAACTCGCGCTGCCGCAGGGATTCGATCGCGTGTTCCGCGTGCCGGGCAACTCTGGGAAGTTTTACAGGGCCAGCGGTGCGCTCTATGCGGTGTTCGACGAGGCGGTCTACCGGCGCGGCAAGGATGGCCAGCGGATCGCGGATGTTCCTCCCGGAACCGTCTACTACATCGGTCGGCCGGACTGGACGCGTGTTCCAGGCATCTCCACCATCGAAGCGGGCTCGGTCATGGAAGAGGCTCACCGTTCGTCGCAGCGCGAGAGTGAGCGAAGCGCGTCGCTGCGCGCGGAGTCTGGCTCGCACACGCGAACTGGGGAGGGTGATCGAGCGGGCGCAGTCGACGAGGTCGATTCGGCCGAACTCGAGCCACCAGTCGAGTTTGCCTCCACCCATCACGATGTCGCGGCCACGACGGGGAGGCTGCCCGCGGGAGTCGATCGATCGCTCGTCGTTGGCGAAGGTTCGGATGTCCGTCCGCGGTTCACAGTTGATCTTGTCTACCGCCAGCATCGCCTCGCGGGTCTCTTCCAGATGGCGCTCAGCCAACGCGTCCGCGAGTGACATGGCCCCACGAGCGTTCGCCATGATCGTTGGCGTTGTGCTTGGCATGCACGCGCGCGGACAGGGGACGCAGCCGCCCTCGCAGGTTGCGCCCGCAGAGTTTGCAGGGCTCCCAGAGACACAATCAGTGGTGGCGGCTGCAACGAATCCCGCCGCAGTGCGCGGCGGCGTACTCATCTTGCCACTGCTGCGGCGGAGCGAGAGTTCTCCATGGCCGACCACGCTCTCGCTGAGGCTCGATGATGGGCGCACGCTCACAGGACCGGTCGTGTCGATCGAACGTCATGAACCAACGAGTCCGTCATGGACGAGTCCGAGACTTGTCGAACGCACGACCGCGCCAATGGGCGACGGCAATGTCGCGCTCCTCGTCCCATTGCCGACGGACTCGTCGGACGCGCTTGTCCTCGGTGCGCAGCGACTCGAGCCACAGTGGCTTGATCCGCTCACTCCAGCTCAGGGTCGTGCTTGTGTGGAGCCGGCGATCACCGCAGACGATTCGCCCGACCCTGCGGCCCCCAACGAGTACTTCCGGGCCGTGCTCCACGCCCATCGATTGAGAACCGTTCCGCCGGCACTTGAGTGCGAGGGGGCGGATGCGCTCTATGCGCGCGCCATCGCTGGCATGTGGAGTGCGGCGATTGCGCGACTCGCCGAACAGGATCCGGTTCTGGCTGAGGAAATCCTCAGCGACCTCGCCGGTCGCGCGCGAGGCGAATGCGGCGGGGTCATGCGATCGATTGCCGCGTGGGAGACGAATGAGGAAGAGCTCGCCCAGTTGCTGCGGCGCCTCCTTGAACCCGGGGTGCCCGGCGTGGTGATCGTCGAAAGCGCACGCGCGTGGCTCGATGGGCGGGCCCCGGTCGCCATCTGGGTCATCGCCGACGAGGGCGAGTCCGTCGTCCTTGCAGTGGCGAACCCGCGTCGGCGCAGTGTCCCACTCGAGCTCTCGTGGCCTCAGCGCCACGAGCTCGCTTTCGACGGGGAGATTCCACCCGAAACGCTTGCCATCGTGCGCGCGGTGCGCCCCGTGTTTGGCCCCGAAGGATCCTCGGCGTTGGATCCGGCGACCGCCCTGGCTGTGGAGGAACATGGACTTGGGCGGCTCCTGCCACCGGGGGCTCAAGGCGCAGGTGGCGCACACTCGGCGGTCGAGTCGCAAGTGCGAATCCCGCGGGTGCTCATCGCGCAGTCGGGTGGCACCGAGCAGTCGATCCTTGTCGGGACGGGGCGACTCGCGGCAAGGCCACCTGGGCTTGGACTCGGCGTGTTCGTGCCGACCGTGACACTCGCGCAGGTCCGCGCAGGTACGGCGACGCCACCGCCGCAGGGTTGGTCAACCAGCGTTGGACTTCGCCGCCGACCCGCGGGGTGGGAACTGATCGTCGAGTGCGCACAGTCGGAGCCGAAGAGTGTGCAGCGCGACGAGGTCACGCTGACCTTTGATGCTGGGTTTGCGCGCTCCATCACTCTGTCCAGCGACGGCCGCGTCACGGGAGCAGGCGAGTCCGTCGAAAGTGAAGCCGCGTTCGCGTCGAGCCCAGGCCGGTGGCGATCGCGCGTACCGATCCCTGACGAGTGGATCGGCTCGGCCGCTCACGACGGGCACATCGCACTCTCCGCATCGCGCAGCGTGGATCCCGTGCCGGGCGCATCGATTCCCGAGGCCGCTCGTCGTCAGTTCGCTGGCCTCGCGCCGCCGAGATTCGATTCGCACGCGCGGCCCCTTCCTATCGATCTCTCGAGTTGGTCGCTCTCGAGCGTTACACTCGGGCCATGAAACGGTCTTCGGCGAAATCGGCAGGGATTCCCAAGCCGCCGCCGCCCCGCGTCATCGCCCTGCTCAACCAGAAGGGCGGCGTTGGGAAGACCACTTCGACCGCCAATCTCGGTGCCGCGTACGCGATCGCTGGCCTCCGCACGCTCGTCGTCGACCTCGACCCGCAGTCGAACCTTTCGCTGCACTTCGGGCATGAGCCCGCGCCCGATCAGCCCACGGTCCGTGATCTGTTCATGAGGACAGAAGTGCCCGCCGCGGATCTTCTGCGGCAGGCGCGTCCCAACCTCTGGTTCGTTCCCAGCGACACGGAACTGGCGCTCGTCGAAGGTGAGCTGGCGCTTCAGCCCAACATGCAGCACATCCTCGCGCAGCGTCTCGAGCGCATCATGGACCGCTTCGATGTGATCCTCCTCGACTGCCCGCCGAGCCTCGGCGTGCTGACAGTGAATGCGCTCACGGTCGCGGACGAAGTTGTCGTACCCACGCAAGCGCAGTACCTCGCGCTGCGCGGCCTCGAAAAACTTCTGGAGACGGTGCTGCTGGTTCAGCAAGCGTTGAATCCGCGGCTCAGGGTCGCTGGCGTGCTGCTGTGCATGCACGAGTCGCAGTCGAGCCACGGCAAGGCGGTCGTTGAAGAGATGGATCAGTACTTCGAGAAGTTCCGTGGATCTGGATTGCCGTGGCAGGATGCCTCGGTGCTGCGGCCCGCCGTGCGTCGCAACATCAAGCTCGCTGAGGCACCGAGCTTCGGGCAGACGATCTTCGACTACGCACCGACATGCGCTGGAGCGGCCGACTACCGAGCGCTGGCCGAAGCGATTCGCGCGCGCTGGCCTTCACGCACTGACGCATCGCAAGCGCACGAGTCCGTGGCGGTTGTCGGCGCGAGCGTCGAATCCCGGTGAATCCCGTCGTTCCGCTGGGAGCGCATGGCGTTCGCGCGTGGCGCTGGGTGGCCGCGATGGCGCTCGTTGCCACGGCCGTCGCCACGCACTGGCCGAGACTCACATTCGGTCCTGAGGGTCCGAGTGACAAGTGGGTGCACGCGATTGCCTTCGGTGTCTTGACATGGTTTGTCTGGGAGGCGCGGTGGATTCGACGGGTGATCACGCTCGGCGTCGTGGCGTGCGCGTACGCGGCGATCGACGAATCGACTCAGCAACTCGCCATCTTCCAGCGCCACACATCGATCGAGGACTACGGTGCCGATGTCTGCGGCATCGCCGTCGCGTGCGCGTTGCTCTGGCCGCCGTTCGCGCCCATCTCGACTGCCGCCCGAATGCGCCGCGCACTGCGTCTTGCCGCGCGCGCGCGCATGTGGGACCGGCCCACGACATGGCTCGCCATTGCGACGACGGCGGTGGCGTGCGCGCTCGTGGGGGGAGTGGTGTCGCTTGGATATTGGTACTGGGTCGGCCATCACATCGCGCTGGGGCAGTGCATCCTGCTCGGCATGTGCACTTCAGTGATCCTGGGTGTTGCCTCAGCGGTGACGCTGGGCGGATGCGCCAGCACGAGGATCATCCGTCGGAATCGGTGTTGCTTTCACTGCGGCGCTCCAGTGAATGAAGTGCAGGGCGAACCAAGTCCGGCGGGCGCGTGCTCTCATTGCGCGACACCATGGCGCGCCGTTCAGTGGTCGGTCCCTGCTGACACCGACGAGTCGGGGCGTCGCTCAACACGCCGGCCACCATCGAGTGGGCGCACCAGATCAGCGATCTTCGCCTCGATCCTGATCCCAGTCGTCGTGATGTTGCTGTGGGTGACATGGCGGATTCCGCCGGTGGATCCACTGGGGGATTCCGGCGAGCGCGAATACTTCCTTCTTCGGGCGCTCACCATCATGATCATCGCCAGCATCGCGGCGTCGCGCCTCCTGAACCGCGCGGATCTCAGGCGTTACGAGCGCGAGGGAATCGACTGCCTCGCGTGCGGGCACAGTGTGGAGGGCACTCGGGCCGACGGAGGCATCGGTCGCTGCCCCGAGTGCGGAGGCGAGTTCATCCGTGTGAGCGATCCGGCTTAGCGAATCGGTGGAGGGGCGAAGCCTTCGGGGGGACCGATCATGCCATCGGGAGAGATGCCGGGCGAGCCCGCGCCCTCCGGAGTTCCGGTGCCAACGCGAAGGAGCCCCGAACTCATCATGGGATCGATTTCGTTCTGCGCCAACTGCACCTGCGCCCAGCGAGGCGGCTTCGAATAGTTGAGGAGCGTCGTGCGTCCGCGCGCCTGGTGGGAAGTGAACGACCAGCCGTGTTCGCCGAATGCCGCTGTGGTGGCAGCCACCTCCGCACGGAAGTCGGTGATCTCGCCCCTATAGAGCACTTCGACGCCGACGAGCTCGCCATCTCGGCGCTCGATGTCGCGCGTGAGCACTGCGTCGAGTCCGAGCACATTGGGAACATCGCTATCGAGGACCATCGTCTGCTTGGGTCCGCAGGCAGCGAGCAGGGCACATGAGAGGATTGACGCGCCGCGCCACATTGAGCCGATGGGAGGACTCTACCCGCTGCCATGGCACGCTCCTTCGAGGTTCACGCGCGGACAGTCTCACTGCTCACTTTTCTGAGCCGAGTGACCGGACTCGCACGCGATGCCGCCATGAGCCGAGTCTTCGGCGCCGGGGCGATCACCGATGCGTTCGCCTTCGCGTTCATGGTGCCCAACCTGTTCCGGAGGCTCTTCGGCGAAGGCGCGCTGACATCGAGTTTCCTCCCGGTCTACGCACGGCTCGAGCAAGAGCAGCCCGCCGTCGCGGCAGCGCTCGCCCGAATGGTGCTTGCTCGAGTGGGAGTGTTCCTCGGGCTCGTCGTTGTTGTGGGCGAGGTGATCCTGGCCCTCGCGTGGCCCGACGGCGCCAACGACTCGGCATCGCTCTCGGCTCGGCTCGTCGCGATCCTCCTGCCGTACATGCCGCTCGTCTGCCTTGTGGCGCTCATGGGCGCCGTGCTACAAGTGCACCATCGGTTTGGACCGACCGCCGCGGCGCCGATCATCCTCAATGTCGCGATCGTGGCCTCATGCGTGGGACTTGCGCCACCGGGGCTCCGCATCGTCGGACTCGACGCCATCACTCCGAGCACGCATGTCACTCTGGTCGCCGCGAGCGTCATTGTGGCGGGGGCACTGCAGTGGATCTGGAGTGCGATGGCCCTGAGGCGCGTGGCGATCCGACACCGCGAAGAGCGGTCCGCGGCGTTGAGTTCGTTCCGCCATGTGATTCTTCAAGCGGCACCGATGGCGTTGGGGCTCGGCGTGCTTCAGGTCAACACATTCGTTGACGGTCTCATCGCGAGTTACCCCACGCTCGTGGGGCCGACGATCTTCGGCGTCGTGTACCCGCTCGAGGAGGGGGCGATGGCGTCACTCTCGTTCGCGCAGCGGTTGTACGAGTTTCCGCTCGGGGTCTTCGGAATCTCCGTGGCGACCGCGATTTTCCCGCAGCTTTCGCGCGAGGCCCACGACGCGACGGCCTTCAGGGCGACGATCGCCCGGGCACTCAGGCTCGTGATGTTCATCGGACTCCCCGCAAGCATCGGGCTCATGCTCTTGCGCACGCCCTTGACCGCTGCGGTCTTCCAGGGCGAGTCCTTCAGCGCAGACGACACCGAGCGAGTGGCAACGATCTTGTTCGCCTTCGCCCCTGCGATTTGGGCGTACAGCGCCAATCATGTGCTCACTCGAGCGTTCTATGCGCGCGGCGAAACGATGACGCCCGTGCGCGTTGCCATGGCGATGGTGGCGCTCAACCTGCTTCTCAATGTCACGCTCATCTGGACGCCACTCAAGACCGCCGGGCTTGCGCTCTCGACGGCCACATGCGCCATCATTCAGATGGCCGTGCTCATGCGCATTCTCTCACGGCGAATGGGCGGATCACTCGTGACCGACGAGGTCATCGGCAGTTGGTGGCGCACCGGTCTGGTCAGCGCGGTGATGGGCGCCGTACTGTTCGTCGCCGGACTCTTTGCGCCGGCGCAGGGATCTTGGGCGACGATGCTCGTCACGCTCCTTGTGATGGTGGCCATCGGCGCCGCCACCGTACTGAGCATGGCGACAGCGCTCAGGATGCCAGAAACGCGCTGGGCGCTCGGTCGATCCGCCCGCCCGCCGATCGGTTGAGTCAGCCGTCGGCTGGTGCTGCCGCGCCTTGAGGCTTGAGCGTGATGGGATCTCGTTGAGGGATCATCTTTGCCGGTCCAGTCCCACTCATGATCTCCGACATCGTCGCGCGGCCTTGAAGGTCGCCCTTGTCGATTTCGGACCACTTGCCGACAACGAGCACCGTCATTTTCGATGGGTCGAGATACTTCTGCGCGACGCGCTGCACATCATCGGCCGTGACCGCGCGGATGCCGTCGCGGTATGACTCCCAGAATCCCGCGGGGCGTGAGGTGAGCTCGTCGGCCACGAACAGGGCGAGCGTGCCACTCTTGGAGGCAAAGTTTGCCGGGAAGGTTTCGATGAACGCGTTCTTCGCGATGTCGAGTTCGGAGCTGCTCACCTGAGTGGCGCGCATCCGCTCGATCTCCTCGAAGATGATCTTCGCGGCCAATGCGCATGTCGGGTTCTTGCTCTCAAAGCCCGCGCGAAAGGTTCCCGGATAGAACGCGCCCGCCTTGAATCCGGTGCCGGCGCTGTAGGCCAGCCCTTCGTCGCTGCGCACTTTCTGGGTCACGCGGCTGCTGAATCCGCCGCCCCCGAGGATCTCGTTCATCACTGTGTAGGCGAAGAAGTCCGGGTTGTCACGCTGGATCGAGCGCATGCCGATGGTGACCTTGCCCTGAGGGATGTCCTTCTCAACGAAGAAAACGCCGGGAACCATGTCGTGGGTTGGCGCCGTCGGTGCACCGTTCCGGTCGCCCATGGGCCATCCATCGAGGGCTGCTTCAAGTTTCGCCGGCAGCGTCGCGGGATCGAAGTCGCCCGTGACCGAGATGATGAGGTTGCCAGGGTGGAAGATCCGCGCCGCCATTTCGCGCATGTCATCGGCCGAGATCGAATCGATTGACGCCCCGGTGGGCTGGGCCGACTCGAAGTGGTCTTCGCCGTACACGAGGTATCCCCATTCGCGGCCGCTGATCGAGCTGGCGTTGTCGTTGCGTTGCTTGAGTCCTTCCAAGGTCTCGTCCTTGAAGATCTTGAACTTGGCCTCGTCGAAACCAGGGTGTCGCAGCATGTCGACGAGCACGGCGAGGCTCTCGTCGAAACTGGAAGTCAGGCAATCGAGGCTTGCGGTCGAGGTCCACGGACCGGCAGCGACGCCGATGTTCGTGGCCATGAAGTCGAGCCGCTCGTCGATTTGGTCAGCTGAGCGCGTCGCGGAGCCGCCACGGCGAATCATCGCGCCTGTCATGGAGGCCAGTCCGACCTTGTCCGAGGGATCAAGGTTGGCGCCACCGACCGCCGTGATCGTGAGGTTGATCAGCGGAAAGTCGTGGCTCGGAAACATGTAAAGCGGGGTGCCGTCCTTCAGAGTCGTGCGATACTCGGCTGCCTTGGGAGGCATGAAGTTGAGTTCCGGGAAAACCAGCGACTCGGGTCGCCCGGGAAGGGTTCCCTGAGCTTGAACTCCTTGCGCCAGGGCGAGCGGGAGAGCGGCAACGGCAGCGAACGCGAGGTTCATGGCAATCTCCTTCGTGGTGTGACTCGTCGAATTCACTTGGAACCTCCGGCAGCCTCAAGCTGAGCGGCGCGTTCCTTCATCTTCTTGAGCATGAGATCAAACATGGGCTTCATCTGCGGGGGGACTTGCGCGACCTGACTCTCCATCTGTGCGAGCGCCGTTTGCAGGCTCTCGAGATCTGTCTCTTGCATGACCTGCGCGATCGCTTGTTTCGCGCGCGCCTGCATTGGCGCGGGAAGCGCAGCGATCTCCGGGTCTTCAGGGCCCGCGGGAGCACCCGCCTTGCGAACGAAGGTGGCGACTGACCGATTACTCGCGTCGAAGTACTGCCTCGCGACGCGCTGGATGTCGGCGGCGGTCACCGCTTGGAGCTTCTTCGGATTGTCGTTGATCTCTTCCCAGCCGCCGTAGGCCTCCGCGACCGCGAGCCCAAGCATGAGGGAGAAGTTGGCTTGCAGTCCGCGGAACTGATCCGCCGCGACATTGTTCTTGATCTTCTGAAGTTCCTCGTCGCCGACGAGTTCGTCCTGAAGCTTCTTGAGTTCGGCGTACCACGCCTCTTCAAGTTGCGCGGGGGTCGCGTCGCCCTTGGTCTCGCCGCTGAACGAGAAGGCGCCGGCGTACTTGCGGCTGTCCTGCCGAGCTGCCGCTCCGCTCGAAATCTCCTTGCCTTCCACCATCGATTTGTAGAGACGGCCGGTGCGGCCGTTGAGGACACCGGCCATCATGTCGAGCGCGTAGGAGTCCACATGCTTGGCTGGGACGGTGTGGTAGCGGACCTCCACTTGCGGTTGGCACTCGGCTTCGGCATTGAGCCGCTGCTCGGCCATCTGCTTGGCCTCAAGTGTGATCACTGGTGGCGGCGTCATCGCGCCCGGTTGGAGGCGCGCGAAATACGACTCGATCATCGGCTTCACTTCGTCGGGCTTGAAGTCACCGACGAGGACTCCCACGAGGTTGTTCGGGCGATAGTAGATGTTCCAGTACTTCATCGCCTCATCCATCGTGTAGGAGTTGAGGTCGCTAGTCCACCCGATCACCGGCCATGAATAGGGACAGGACATCCAGAACATCGCCTCGAACTGCTCTTGAAATGGGCCGGTCGGGGTTGACTCGGTGCGAAGACGCCGCTCTTCATGAACGACATCGCGCTCGCTGTAGAACTCGCGGAAGACACTGTCATTGAGTCGATCACTCTCCATCCAGCACCAGAGTTCCAACTTGTTGCTGGGCACTTGGATGAAGTAGAAGGTCAAGTCGAACGAAGTAAACGCATTCATTCGCGCGCCGCCGGCTTTGGTGTAAATCTTGTCGAACTCGTCCTTGTTGATGGATGCGAGGGCCTTCTGCTGCGACTCCAGTTCAGCGACCTTCGACTCAAGCTCCTTCGCCTTGTCGCCGCCTTCGGGTGCGAGGCGATCGACTTGCGCAAGCTGCTTCTTGAGTTCGGAGATCGAGGTGGTGTGAAGCCGACCCTGCTGCGAGTCCATCGAGCGCTTGAGGTCCGCGCGAAGCTTCGCCAAGACTGGCGTGTCGTTCTTCGGATTCCACGCGTCGTCGATCTCGCCGAGGAAGAACCGCTGGTACTGGGTCGTCCAGGTGTAGAGGTTCATCGCGTCGCGGAGTTTCTTCTGCTCGGCGCGGTACTGCGCATCTCGTTCGCGGTCGGCGGTGCCGATCGTGTTGGTCCCCTTGAACATCATGTGCTCGAAGAAGTGGGAGATGCCGGTGATGCCTGGTCGCTCGTTGACTGATCCGACCTTCGCAAGCCAACCCGCCGAGATCGTGTTGGGTTCGTCGGAGCGCGGTACGAGAATGAACTTCATACCGTTCTCGAGGGTGAAAACCTCGGGGGTCAGCTGCTGCGCGTGGCAGGCGGCAGCAGCGACCATCAACGAGGCAACGGTCGCGAGACGGGTGGCAGGTGGCTTCATGGGGACTCCGGTGTGAGATGGATCCGGGGGGGAATGGGTATTTGTAGGCGATTCGTTGGTGATCCGCTCCCACGGCGCCGTAGTTGGGATATGGTTAGTCGCGTGCTGGTGCGCCCCACTCTCCTCGCGGTAGTGATCGCTGTAGCCACCGCCAGCGAGGCGATGGCGCAGATTCGCATCATGAACTACAACTACGCGCACTTGGGGGGCGATCCGGCATCACTTCAGGCCGTCTTCGCGGCCGCACATGCCGATAACAGTGCGGGTTGGGCGAAGCCTGTCGACCTTGTGATGTTTCAAGAGGTCAGCGCAAGCACCGTGGCGACCCTTGAGTCGTTGATCCACGCCTCCGCTCCTGCCGGTGCCACCTACGCGCGCGCAACATATACGACTTCGGGGAGCGAGGACAGCTCATCCGGAGCCCAGTGCGCGTTCTACCGGATCCAGACGCTCGCCGAAACGGTCGCGAGCCACACAGACATCTTCACCGGCGCCGGGCGCAACGCGGACCGCTGGCTCTTCAAGCTCAACGGGTATTCCTCGACGCAGGCAAGTTTCTACGCCTACAGCATGCACCTGAAGGCCTCGCAGGGATTCGAGGCTGACCGCGAAGTCGGTGCGCTCGCCGTCCGCGGCAACTCGAACGCTCTCGGTGTCGGAGTGCGCGCCATGTATGTGGGCGATTTCAACATCTACAACAACTCCGAACCCGCGTACGCCGCATTCCTCGCCACGGGCAACGGGCAGGCATTCGATGCACTCGGGACGGGAGCCTGGAACGGCGCCTCGAATGCGTGGAAGCACACCCAGAGCCCTCGGCTCGTATCGACTGGACTCGTCGGCGGTGGCATGGACGACCGCTTCGACTTTCACTTGGCCACGGCAGCGATGACTGATGGCGAGGGGATCGCGCAGATTGCGGGGACCTACCGGTCCCTGGGCAACGATGGGAACCACTTCGACGCGGACATCAATGCGGGGAACAACACCTTTTATCCCGCCGACATCGCGCGATCCAACGCGCTTGCTGATGCGCTCCACGAAGCGTCTGACCACATTCCCGTGATCGTCGACTACCAGGTGCCTGCCGTGATGCTCGCCACGCTCGGGGCTGTTCCCGCGCGCGTCGTTCAAGGGGCCGTCGTTTCCGCGCAGGTCTTCGTCAGTAATGGCGCCAGCGTGGTGACCGTGCTCGGCGCTGACGAGCTCAACTACTCGGTCGTCGGTAGCGCCGGATTCTCGGGAACATCGACAGGTATCGCGCCGCTCGCTCCCTCGGTGGCGACGGTATCTCTCGCGCTCGTGACGAGCACCGTTGGATCATTCGCGCCACAGGCACTCGCGACGACGGCGTCCGAGGCCGCGCAGAACCCGTCCACTCCGCTTGTGTCGTCGTTCACCGTCGTCTCGCATGCGCGACCATCGTGGCAAGTCGATGCCATCAATCAGGCGGGCACGAAGTAGATCTTCATCGATCCGGCGACCACGCTCGAGGTCGATATCTCGCTCTTCAACTACGGGTACTCGGCGACCCAGTCGAAGCTCGACGCCGACTCTTGGTCGACCCCAGCGGGAAGCCCGGTCCAGTTGATCGCGCCGTTGCCTACGGCGATCGGCTCGACCCCGGGGGTCATCCGCGTGCGCGTCAACTCCACAGGCCTTCCCAGCGGCATGACGATGGTCAACGCGACTGTCCAAGCCAGCGACGAGAACATCCCCGGCGCAGGGGCCATGACGCTCACGCTCGGGCTCGCGATCACCGTGGCGGGACCGCCGCCAATCCAGGGAGATCTCAACGGCGATGGAACCGTGAACGCGACCGACATGTCGGTTTTGCTCGCGCAGTGGGGCGGGTCCGGGATCGCCGACCTCAATGGTTCCGGGATCGTCGATGGGATTGATCTTGGCATGCTCCTGAGCAACTGGGGCTAGCTGCAGCCGTAGAGGAAGCCGATGCCCCAGAGACTCCTCGATGCGACGCGACTCGCACGGATTGCGACCTCCCTCGTTCTTGCGTCGGTTGCGGGTGCGGTGGACCTTGCGGTTTCGAGCGTCGAGGTCTCGCAGGGCGCGCAGTTCGGCGGGACGACGACGCTCGTTGCCCAGCGACCGACCGTCGTCCGCGTCAAGGTCGCGGTGACCGGGCAGACCACCTCGCAGGCGAATGTCGATGCGATCTTGCGGATGTATGTCGGCGGTGTGCAGGTCGCCGGTTCGCCGATGCGATCCCGAAATGGTCCCATCACAGCGCCGATCACCCCCAACTCGTTCATCGTGAACGACACGATCAACTTCAATGTGGTCGCGCCGGTGAGTGCGGATGTGGACTTCGTCATCGTGCTCGATCCGCTCAACCGCGTCGCCGAGACCAACGAGGCGAACAACACATTCTCGGTGCTCAACAAGAACTTCGTCTGTCGCAAGACGCTCGACATCGCGTATGTCTCGATCAACTACACCCCCGGCGGGGGGCCACCCGCGGCGGCGACGATCGAACCCGGTACGGGCGATGCATTCATGCGCGGGATCTACGCGCTTGGCGAGTTGAACTACCACCGCTCGCCGCTGGGTCCACTGACATGGTCGAGTTCCATCAACTCGAGTAATGCGGCACTTCTGAGTTCGCTCTCGACGATCCGCACGACGACGATCCCTGCGGCGGGTTATGCGCGCCCCGAGTTCATCTACGGCTGGCTGCCGGGCAATCCGTTCAGTGGCAACGGCCAGGCGAACGGCAGTCCCGGCGACGCCGCATTCGGCAACACCGAGTCGACGCGATTTCAGCGCACTTGCGCGCACGAGATCGGCCACTGCTGGGGGCGCGGGCACACGAGCAACACGGCGGCGTATGTCGGCTTCGATGTGGAACACCATCTGACGAGTCCGCTCAACCTTGGCCAGACGCACGCGACGAGTCAATACGATGTGATGGTCGCGGGGATGCTCACGAATCAGGCGTGGGTCGACTCGGGCACCTACAACGACTGCCTCACGGACTCTCGATCGCAGTGCAGCGCGGCGTCCGGTGGCGACGGGTCCTCCGACGACGACGGTGCGAGTGACTCCGAGAGGTGCCTCCACCTCTCGGGTGCCTACGACCACCACGGGCACGCGATCGAACTCTTCCACGCGAACTTGGTCGACGCGGCGCCGCCAACCATGGACGATCCCTCGGGCGATGTGCTCGTTCAGACCTTTGCTCGTAGCGGTGCGCTCTTGACAAGCCTCCGGTGGAAGTCTGCGACGACACGCGAGTCGTGCGCGTCGGAGTCAGGGCGCGTTCGGCAGCACGCGCGGTCGCCCGTGACCGTGTATGTGCCGCATGCGGTCGCGGGCGAGATCGTCGCGCGCGTCGAGTTGCGCGACCTCCAGAGCGGCCGGATGCTCGCGTCGCGAATGGCCACCAAAGCTGCGCCAATGATCGCGTCGCTCGGGTCCATGCGGATCGACGGCAAGGGTGTCGCCAGCCACGCTGGGACGGGGCCATTCGTTGAAGTGCATTGGAACGCCTCGGACGCCGATGGCGACACGCTCCGCACTGATGTGCTCTACAGCCGCGACGCGGGCGTGTCGTGGTCGCCAATCTCAGTCAATGTCGAAGGCACCGCGATCAGGTTTTCGCTTACAGACATTCCTGCGGCGATCCCCGGACAGGGCATCGTGAAAGTGCGCGTCAGCGATGGCCTGCGAGTCTCGGACGCGGAGATGCCTGCGGCGCTCGGAGAATTCGTTGCGGCCGACGAGGGCTCGATTGCCGGATCCGGCGACTGGAGCGATCTTCTGGGGAACAACGCGCCCGACATTCATCTCATCCATCCCAATGCCAACCAGAGTTATCCGCAGGGAGCCCCGGTGCTTTTGCACGCATCGGGGTGGGATCTCGAGCAGCAGTACATGCCCGATTCGTCGTTCACCTGGACTTCCTCGATCGCCGGGGCCATCGGTACCGGGCGGCAGATCTTCGTGTCGAGCCTTGCTCCGGGGAACCACGCGATCACGCTCACGGGGACCGATGCCGAAGGGCTCTTCGTCACGAAGACCGTGACGATCTCTGTCACGAGTCGTGTGCTCAGTGATGCCGACACCAACGGCGACGGCATTGTCAACGGCATGGATCTGGCGGTGGTCTTGGGCAACTGGGGCGGAAGTGGCGCGGGCGACCTCGACTTTGATGGCACGGTGGGCGGGCTCGATCTGACCGTCATCATTTCAGGATGGACAGGTTGAAGATGCTGAAGGTTGCGTCGTGTTGTGTGGCCCTCGCCATCGTGGTCGTTGCCGAGGCGACCACAGTCGTCCTCACGACCTCTCGAGACGCCACGCTCATCCAGGATCCCAACGGCGAGTTCGCGTTGGGTGCGGCTTACAACATCTATGCGGGGCGAGTCGGAGAAAACTCGGGTGGCACGCTTCGACGGGGACTGCTCTACTTCAATACCGCGCCCATCCCGGTGGGCTCGGTCGTTACGAGCGTGCAACTCAGTTTGAATATGAGCGCGACGCAGTCAGGCACATTCACGGTGGGGCTGCATCGCGCGCTCCTCTCGTGGGGCGAGGGCACCTCCTTCGCCTTCGGCGGAGGGGGGGCCGCACCGTCGGTCGGCGATGCCACATGGACCTACCGCTACTTTCCGAGTGACCCATGGCCGACGCCTGGGGGGTCGTACGCAACGACCGCGAGCGCGACCAAGAGCATTGGCGCAGTTGGTTGGTACACATGGGGTTCGACGCCGCAACTCGTCGCCGATGTGCAATCGTGGGTCGACCAGCCCTCGATCAATCTCGGCTGGGCCGTCATCGGCAACGAAATCACGCTCCAAGCAGTGAAGCGCTTCGACGCCCGTGAGTCGGGGCCGAACACGCAGCCGCAACTCATCGTGATCTACACACCGACGCCGTCAAATCCTGCCGACATCAACGGCGACGGCGTCGTCGGTGCAGGCGACCTGACGATCTTGCTGAGCGCGTGGGGGACGGCACACGCCGCAAGCGACATTGACAACGACGGCGTTGTGAGCGCGAGCGACCTGACGCGGCTCTTCGCGTCGTGGGCCTCCTAGTTACTATTCTCGCGTGGGCTCCGAGAACGCGTTGATCGATGCGATGGGGCTGCGCAAGTCCTTTGGGACGCTCGAGGCTGTTCGGGGAGTCGACTTGTGCGTCGCCCGTGGCGAAGTCGTTGGGTTTCTCGGTCCAAACGGAGCCGGAAAGTCGACGACGATGCGCATGCTGACGGGGTATCTGTCGCGCGACGCGGGTTCGGTGAAGATCGCGGGCATCAACCTCGACGAGAACCCACTCGAAGCCAAGCGCAACATCGGCTACCTCCCCGAGGGGGCGCCGGCCTACATGGAAATGCGCGTCGAGGACTTTCTCGCGTTCGTCGCTCGCGTGAGGGGCTATCGAGGGGGAACGATCCGCGAGCGCGTCGACCGCGCGATCAGCCGCGTCCACCTCGAGCCCTGCCGTGGGCAGCGGATCGAGACGCTCTCGAAGGGCTACAAGCGTCGGACGGGCATCGCGCAGGCTCTGTTGCACGACCCGCCCGTCCTCATCATGGACGAGCCCACTGACGGGCTCGACCCGAACCAGAAGTTCGAGGTGCGCCAACTCGTGCGCGAACTCGGAAAGACCCGTGCCATCGTCCTCTCGACCCACATTCTCGAGGAAGTCGATGCCGTCTGCACGCGCGCGATCATTATCACGCGCGGCGAAACCGTCTTCGATGGATCGCCCAAGGACCTCGACTCGCGCGTGCCGAGGGATGTCACGGCGAATCGGCTCGACCATGTCTTTCGCACATTGACATTGGCGAAGGCCGCCAATGGGAAGTCGCGATGAGCGAGCGCCTCGGGCCGCCACCGACACCGGGCAAGACCTCGCGCACCCTGAGCGTTGCTCGGCGCGAGTTCGCGGCGTACTTCGCCACGCCGCTCGCGCCAGTGTTCCTGGTGATGTTCGTCGCGCTCTCCGCGCTTCTGGCGTTTCAAGCGGGCGGTCTCTACACGCGCGGCTCCGCGGATCTCCGGTCGCTCTTTCAGTGGCAGCCGTGGCTCGCTCTCTTCTTCATGCCGGCGTTGGGCATGCGACTTTGGGCGGACGAGCGGCGCAGCGGATCGCTCGAACTTCTTGTCACACTGCCTCTGTCCACCTTTGACATGGTCGTTGGGAAGTTCCTCGCCGCGTGGGGATTCTCCTGTGTGGCGCTGCTTCTGACGACGCCGCTCTGGATGACGGTGTCGTGGCTGGGCGCACCCGATCACGGCGTCATTGTGGCGTCGTACATCGCCACCGCGCTCTTGTTTGCCACGCTCCTCTGTGTCTGCGCCTGCCTCTCGGCGTGCACACGAAATGCCGTCGTCGCGTTCGTGCTTGGCGTCGCGGCGTGCTTCATCCTGCTCATGAGTGGCTACAGCGTCGTCCTTGACTTCTTTGCGCAGTGGGCGCCGCGCTGGTCGACCGAGGCGATCGTGTCCATGAGTGCGCTGTCGCACTACGAGGCGCTCGTCCGTGGCGTCCTCGATGTGCGCGACATGCTCTATCCGATCTCGATGGTCTGCGGCATGCTCTGGATCAACGCGGTGCTCTTGCACTGGAAGGCAACACGATGAGTGCCCGCGACACCTCCGGTGGTGTTCCACGCATTCTCGCGATTCTCGCGGGGATGATTCTCTTCAACGCCGCAGCCGCATTTGGCCTGATCGGCTGGCGCATTGACCTGACGAACGAGGGGCTCTATTCGTTTTCCGCGGGAACACGGGCGATCCTCGGTTCGCTCAAAGAGCCCGTCCGCTTGGATTTCTACTTCTCTCGCGAGGCCCTCGCTGATGTTCCGTCGCTCCGCGCGCATGCGCACCGAGTGCTCGAGTACCTCGATGAACTTGTACGACTCTCCGACGGCTCACTGGAGCTTCGTGTCATCAACCCGCAGCCGTTCAGCCAAGAAGAGGACGACGCCCGGGCCTCCGGGCTCATCGTGCAGGCGCTCAACAATTCCGGCACGACCGCCATCCTTGGCCTCGTGGCGAACGGGCCGACGGGAGAGAAGAAGTCCATCGCGGTGTTTTCACCCGAGCGCGACTCGTTCCTCGAGTACGAGGTGGCCAAGGCGATCGCCACGGTCGGAAGGACGAACAAGCCCTGCGTCGGCGTGCTCTCCACGATGCCGCTGACGAACCAGACGCGAATGGGCGGCATCCCGATGGGCGGGTCCGGGGGCGAACCGTATGCGATTCGCCAGATGCGCGAACTGTTCCGCCTCGTGGACATCTCGCCGAGCGCGAATGAGCTCCCACCGGAGATCGAGGCGCTCCTGCTCGTTCAGCCGCGCAAACTCTCGGAGCCGATGCTCAGGGCCATCGACTCGTGGGCGGTTGCGGGCAAGCCGCTGGTCGTCCTTGCGGATCCATTCGCCGAGTGCGACACGAGTCCAGATTCGATACAGATGGGCGCCAAAGTGCCCGCCACAGCACACGACTTCCCACTCCTTGCCGCGTGGGGGATCTCGATCCCGACAGACATGGCCGTCGGCGACCTCGAGTATGCGACACGCATTCAGACGGCCGCCCAGGGCGGCATCATGCGCGAACTCAACTATGTCGCCTGGCTCAGCCTCACGCCCGCGGCGCTGAGCGACGAGCACCCACTGACAGGCGGCCTTGCGGCGATCAACCTGAAGAGCGCCGGAGAGATCAAGCGCATTGACGGGGGGCCGCCGGCGATCAACCCGTCGATCGAGCCGCTCGTCTTTTCGAGCGCGAGATCGCAGCTCATCCAAACTCTCAAGCTCGGATACTTCGGAGACGCTGAGCAACTCCTGCGCGACTGCAAGCCCGACGGCGTCCGACGCACGCTGGCCGCCCGCATCACGGGTCCCATCATGAGCGCCGTTTCTGGTGCGCCCGGACGGGCGAACATCGTCATCATCGCTGATGCGGATCTCCTGTGGGACGAGACATGGGTCCGCGACGATCCGCAGACCGGCATGAAGCGAGCGTTTTCCGATAACGGCCCGCTCGTGATCGGCCTCCTCGAGCTGATGGCTGGCGATCCCGCTGTGGCCACGCTGCGCTCGCGCGGTGCGTTCCAGCGGCCCTTCGAACGCGTCGAGGAGCTTCGCAAGCAGGCCGAGACGGAGTTCATCGCACGCGAGAAGAACTTGCAGTGGGAGGTGCGCAAGACCGAGATCACCATCGCTCAGCTCCAGGGAGAGCGGGGAGCAAGCGAGTCAGGGCCGATGCTCCTGTCCGACGCGCAACAGAAGGAGCTCGAAAAACTCCAACAGACGATGAACGAGTACCGCAAGGAACTCCGAAGTGTGCAGTTCGAACTGCGCAGCGGCGTGGAAGCGCTCGGTCAGCGACTCTTGCTTTTGAATGTCGTCCTGTGGCCAGCGATCGTCGCGCTCGTCAGCGGCTTGTGGTGTTGGTCCTGTGCCAGACGGGTCGTGCGCGCGTCACCCGACGCGGGCTGACCGCTATCATCACGATCGATGTCGCATCATCATCACCAGACGCTCGACCGAGTCTTCGCCCACCCGACCACTCACAATCTGCATTGGCGCGATGTCGTCCAAATGTTCATTGATCTTGGGGCGACGGCAGAGTCGACCAAGCACGAGCATCTCAAGGTGATTCTCGCGGGCAAGGAAATGAGTTTCCCGATCCCGCATGGCGGAACGCTTTCGCGGGATCACGAGATTTCCGCGATCAGGAAGTTCCTGAAGGACTGTGGATTTGGACCCGGCAAAGCAGGCGCGTCACACTGACGCGAGAAATGGAGCTCTCATGGGTACAGAGAATTCATGTTCAACGAGTAGTTGCTGCAAGGGAAAGTTGTGTGGCTTGGTCTTCAAGCTCATCATCGCGGGGCTGCTGACCTGCATCGCCAGCAGCCTCTGGGAGATTGAGAAGTCCGTGTCGCGCATGGCCGCGACCGCAAAGCCGTAGGTCGATAGCGCGATGGCTAGGGACGCGGCGGGATCGCGCCCGCTTGTGCCATCCACAGATTGCGGAGTTTGACGGGCCCTTCCGCCGCGTTCGGGTGTGCTTGGATCAGAAGCGGGTGATCGCCCGGCGCTTCTGGCGGGCTCGCCCCAGTCTTGTCCACGACTTCGACATCGTTGTGGACGAGGATGCCGTTCCAAAGGACAGTCATGCGCGCGTTGGCGGTCTTGCGCTCACCGTTCCAGCGCGGTGCCGTGAACCAGATGTCATAGGACTGCCAGGTTCCCGCTCCGGTTGATGCGTTGCAGTCGGGTGCACGCTGTCGGTAGATCGCGCCCGCTTCGTTGAACGCGCACCGATGGGGCGCCCGAGGCGTGTTCATGATCTGCACTTCGTATCGCGACTGCAACTTCACACCGCCATTGCCGTTTTTCTGCCCATCTCGGATGTCCCCGCCGGGTGGGCTGAACCACTCCACATGCACGAAGCAGTCGCCGTGGGACTGCCCCGCGACCAGATCACGCGTGCCGATCGCGTCGGCATCGGGCGTGATGAGTTCACCGTTGATGATCTCCCAGGCGGCGTCACGACCCTCGCCGTCAAGGGGCGCGGTCGCACCGACGGGCCGCTTCGGCGATCCGATGAACGCCGAGAAGGGCAGTTCTTCGCTGGGGATTCGATTGACCGTCGTCCACGACTGGGTCGACCAGGGCGTTCGGCCGTATGCATCGAGTAGGTCGTGCAGTTGCAGGGAGAGAACTTCTCCCTCGCGCCATGGGTCAAGCGTGAGCCGCACCTGATCGCCCGCAGGCGACGCTTCCACTCTCGTCACCGCGACAGAGTGGAGCCCAATCTTTGGTCCGCCGTACTTCTCGCTGGGTTCGTAACGCCACGCGAGCGCGCGGTAATGGAGGGCCTGGGCGAGTTGCACTGGATCAACTCGGGAACTCAGCGTCACCAGCACGCCGTGTGGCTGTGCGTCGACGCGAATCACTTCGAACGCGGCCGCCCGTGCCGCGTCGGGTCCAGACTCAATCGACCACGCAGGAACGAGTCGCTCGAGTCCGGCGGTGTGTCCCTTGTGGTTCCAGTTTCCGTTGGAACCGATGCCGCCCGCATACAGCGACCGGTCGCCTCGTGACCCCCATGCGAGCCGGTTCACTCCAGCTTCGAGACCCTGCGAGTGCATGAACACCGTTCCCTGATAGACGCCCTCGACCTGCGCGACGGCAGTTCTCTGGATGCCGCCGTAGGTGACATCGCCCACGAGCATCTGTCCACGATGCGGTCCGTCGTCGATGAGCACACACTGGCTTGGTGAGTTGCCGATCTCGCCGTGCGGGAACCACACGACCGGCGGCACCGCCGGTTCGTTCCCCGTGCGCCTCTCTTGGTGACCATAGAACGCGCCGGAGATGACGCGGTTCATGCGGCTCGACGGGAGCCATGAGCCCTGATTGTCGCAGACGAAGAGTTCACCGTCGACACCGCGACCCATGCCGTTGGGGGTCCTGAGTCCGCGCGCCTCCCGCCGAAGTTCTCCCGTGGCGGGTTCCACCGACCAGATCGATCCGGGACCGTCACAGACGGGGAAGTCCCCCTCACTACCAGGGAGGTAGTCCGTCAATCCGCCGCGTAGGGGCACGCTCGTCGCGAACCAGAGTCTTCCGCGCCACGACTCGAGATTGAACGAGAATTCGTGGTAGTTCGCCGAGTGCGGCCATGCCTGTGCGACGGCCTCGAAGCGATCGGCGCGCGAGTCGCCGTCCTCGTCGGTGACGCGCGTGAGTTCACCCTTCTGCGTCACGATGAAGCCGCGATCGCACTCGATGATCCCGAGCGGTTCGCCCAACCCTTGTGCGAAGAGGTGCGCAGCCGGATCGGCGTCATTGGGGTCGATGATCCAGATCGCGCCCTGGGGGTCCCATGTCGCCACCGCGATGCGGCCGTCGCGCATGGCGCACAGCGCACCCACTGACGGAAGGAACGACTCGGGACGGAAGCGTTCGAGCGTGTAGGCAGGATGCACTTCGACGAGCGGTCGTCCGTCGCCAGCGTCGCGCCGCCCGCCGCGAGTGTCGTGGCGCTTTGGCCCGGGGCTGACTACGAACGACTGTCCCGCATCGGTCCGGAGGGAGGTCGTAGGGATCGCCCGGTAGGCAACCTCGCCCGGCGGCACCCACTCGAGCGAGAGCGCAAACTTCCCCGCGTCTTCGTAGAACTCGATGCGGATTGGGTGAAGTCCCACCGCGAGTTCGATCCCGCCTTCATCCACGAAGCCAGGCTTCTCCTCGGTGTCGAGGACTTGCGTGCCGTCGATGAAGAGCCGCGCCCCGTCGTCGCCAACGAGCCGCAGGTTGTGCCCACCATCGTGGTCGACCACAAGCCATCCACGCAGAACTCCGGCGAAGTGATCGTGGTGCTCGCCATCGGGGCCCGTCAGTGGATCACGGATCGACGAGACGCTCGACACAATGCGCGAGAGGTTCGGGGTTTGCCCTTCAATCACGGTGGGCCAGGTCGGCAGTGGTCCATCCAGTTGCCAGAGGTCGAGCGTCAGCCCCGCTTCCGTCGTCGCCGGCGCAGCCTGCGCGAAGCCGAGCGCGATGACCATGGCGGTGGCGATCATGGCGCGTCGATGCTCCCAGGAAGCGACATCGCTCCAGCGATCTCGCCGTGAAGGAGGACGCCGGTGCGCGGTGGATCCGCGAATGCGCTGTCGATGCCACCGTCTGAACGCGGCGAGAGTCGCTGGACGAGCCGCGTGGCGGCGCCGGCTGCTGGCACCAAGTCGAAGCGAAGCGCCACCGATCCATCCGCCAGGAGCGAGTAGCCGCGCCAGCGGACGGGGCAGGGGAGCCCGGTTGGAGTCGTCCAGGCGACGGTCTCGCGCAGGAGTCTCATGTTCCGGATCAGCTTGGGATGCGCCGCCGAAGTCACTCGCATCTGGAGCGCGCTCTGAGTGCGCGGCAGGCGCTTCAGATTCCACTGCCAGTCGGTGTCGCTGGTGATGTGACACGCGCTCTCGAACCATGAGCATGTGGATCCATCGTCGCCGCTCGTCATGTCGAAGCGGGCGGCCGTCCTCCCGGTTTCCTCGAACCAGAGCCATGCATCACTGGTCCCCGCAAGGCCAAGCGTGGTCTCGAACACGGGCTGATCGTCGTCGAGTCGGATGGTCTCGGCAACCAGCATGTCGTCATGACGGTCGAGGAGGACGGCGTCGCGGTCAGCCAATCTCGGGCGGCTCGTCTGCTGCGAAAAGTCGTGGACCTTCCCGCGCTGATCCAATCCTCCACGCCAGACCATGACAAGATCACAGGTTCGCGGGTCGAAAACCGCGCAGACACGACGGCTCTCAATCAGCACCATCGCCGGGCGATCCTCGAACGCGGTTCGCGTGACCCGTAGGGATGGCTCAGGTGGAGCACGACACCCGGCAGCGGCGACGATCCCCGCCGCCAATGCCGCCATGCGCGTCGCCAAGGCTGCGATCCTCAGAATCCGCACATCGTGAGGCTATCCAACCAAAACAGCAGCCGCCCCGGATTGGGGCGGCTGCGAGAGGCCGAGGTGGGATTTGAACCCACGAATAACGGATTTGCAATCCGTCCCCTTGGGCCACTTGGGTACTCGGCCAAGGAGGCGTATGGTGGCGTGAACTCGGCGGTGCGTCAAACGCCAGTTTCTGTTTTCTCGTCGTGGTCCCCGCACTAGACTTCCCCAGCGCACCCCGCGCACGGAGTCACACCATGAGCAACGCCACACAGACTGCACCCGTCACCACGCCTGCTCCGTTGCAGGCGGGTCCACTCGGACCATGGTCCGTGATCGTCCACAACGACACCGTGAACACATTCGACTTCGTGATCCGCTGTCTGCGCGAGGTCGCGCGGCTCGAGCTCCCGCAGGCCACAGCCAAGACGCAGGAGATCCACGACGAAGGTGCGTCGCCCGTGGTGTGCACGCACCTCGAGCACGCGGAACTCATCCGCGATCGACTTCGCACGCGCGGCCTGACGGCAACCGTCGAGCGCGCGTGAGCCTTCGCGCCGCCCAGATCATCGCGAGCGCTGCCGCATTTTCGGGCGCCCCCATCGTGATCGCGCAGGACGCGGGTGAGATCGCCGCGTCGGGCAAGTTCGCGGCACCGCTCATTCCCGAGGGCGGCCACCTCGTCCGTGCGAAGGGACACATTGGATTCGATGCATCGCGCGGGCTCTGGACCTTCGAGTTCGACGACCGAGTTGCGGGCGCGGCCCATCGATCGATCGCACTCCTTCCCGCGCCCGCGCTCACGGACATGGTTGGAGTGTCACCCGGGGGGCGCTCGTTCGAACTCAGCTCGGTTGTCCTCGCGTTCGAGGGGACGAACTACTTGCTCCCGAGCTTCGCCACGCCACTGCGCCGCGAGCAGGAACGGCCTGAGCACGCATTGCCACCCGCGCCCGGGTCGGCGCCCGCGCTCAAAGGCCCGTCAGCCGCGCCTGCACCGACCGACTCGGGGATGCCTCCGGCGCGCGTCGACCCCGAGCACTTCGCTGCGGAGTTGGAGCGAAGGCTCGACTCGCGCATCGAGAGCGTTCCAGAGAGTCCAGTCCCTGCGATGCCGATGATCGAAACCGCGCCGACAGCGGCCACGATGGCCGAAAACGCTGATGAGCCAATCGCCGCCATCTCCGGACGCCTCCATCGCCGCCGGGGCACACTCACGCGAGATCCCATCACGGGAACATGGCGATTCATCCTCGCGGCGGGTCGTCGCGACGAGGGCGACACGGCGCTCGAGGTGCTTCCCTGCGCGCAGTTGGCCGCACTGATCTCGCAGGCCAGAACAACGCAGAATGTTGCGCTCCTCATCACCGGCGATGTCGAGCACTACGAGGGGCGCGGCTACCTGCGCCCCACGAGATTTGAACGCCTCAAGGCGGGCAAGGGCATCGGACCCTGAAGGTGAGTCGCGGCACCTTCGTGCTATCCTCTTTCCCCCCATGGCCAAGAAAGAAACCGCGAAGTATCCCACCGCACGCATCGAGACCACACTCGGACCGATCGAGGTCGAGCTTTGGAATGATGTCGCCCCCAAGCACGCCGAGAACTTCCTGAAGCTCGCACGCAAGGGGTTCTACGACGGTCTCACCTTCCACCGCATCATCAAGGACTTTGTGATTCAAGGTGGTTGCCCCGATGGCACAGGCACCGGCGGCCCAGGTTGGCAGGTCAAGGCGGAATTCAATGATCGGCTCCACGAGCCCGGCGTGCTCTCGATGGCTCGTTCGGCGCATCCAGACAGCGCGGGCAGTCAGTTCTTCGTCTGCCTGACGCGCGAGAACTGCAAGCACCTCGACGGTCAATACACCGGGTTCGGCCGCGTCACCTCTGGCATGGATGCTGTGAAGAAGATCGCCGCACTCGACTGCGATCGCAACGGCATGCCGAAGACGCCGCCAAAGATGACCAAGGTGACTGCCTCTTGACCGACGGCGCGGTCGGCGCGTGTCGGTTCGAGCAAGTTCGAAGTGCGATGCTCGCGTTCCGTGATGCGCGTGAGTGGAAGCCATTCCACGACCCCAAGAACCTCGCCGAGGGGCTCACGCTCGAGGCGGCGGAGTTGCTTGAGGTGTTTCAATGGAAGACCACCGAGGAATCGCGCGCGCTCACCGAAGATCCCGCAACCCGCGCGAAGGTCGAAGAGGAGATTGCCGATTGCTTTCTGTACTGCGTGATGGTGGCTGACGCTTTCGGACTCGACCTCATCGCGGCTGCCCAGAAAAAGCTCGCCGCCAACGAAACGAAGTATCCCCGCGACAAGTCGCGCGGCCGCCGCGAAAAGTACGACGCGCTCTAGCACGACCCCGTCAGCCGAAGTCAGAAGTCGAAGTTCGAGAAGTTGCTGGAGGGCCCGTGCCGCGAGGCGCGATCGACGAACCACTCCTCGGTGCCGTCTGCGTCCTGCGAGGGTTCGAGTGCTTCAACGACCCGTCGGCGCCGACTTTCCAGCGGGAGCGCTTGCTGCCACGCGCGATTGCCGCCGGTCAATTCCGGGCATTCTCGACGGCGCCTCGACGAGTCGGATGGTGAGGATCTTCGGGATTGCCTCGGGGCGGCCCGACGACACATCAGCAATCGGTGTTGCCGCAATGGAGTCGATCGTTCGATTCCCATCGACCGCGTATCCGAACGCGCAGTATTGGCCATCGAGGCGCGCACAGCCTTCGCGCCCGAGTGCGATGAAGAATTGCGAACCCGCCGAATGCGGTTCGTCCGCTCGCGCCATGGAAATCACGCCATAGTCGTGCGGAAGTCTGCTGGGCTCGAGGGCGAGCGCATAGCCGGGTCCGCCATTGCCCGTCTGTGTCGGGTCGCCACCCTGAATGACGAACGGTCGCCCCTCGCGATCGACCGGCACCACGCGGTGGAATCCTCCCGCGTCGAAAAACCCCTCGCGGGCGAGCGTGCGAAAGTTCCACACTGTCGACGGCGCCTCATCGGGGGAGAAGGCGATGCGGACCTCGCCGTGGTCAGTGCGAATGATCGCGTCCATCTCGGTGTAGGTGCGAAAGCCAGAGGAGATTGGCGGATCGCCCTCGATCCACGCGGCTCGTAGCGACTGCACCGTCTCGTCCGCGGGATCGAGCGGGTCGGTGCCCCAGCCGACAACCTTGGTGTAGGAGTCGCCGCCGGTGGGTCGCGTCGCCCGCATCGTGCGCACCGGTGGTGGTTCTCGAAGCGGCTGCACGACCAGCGGCGCGCCGATCGGGGTTTCGTCCTGCGCAAGTTGCACCCACGCCGCCTGTGCGAGTGAGGCGATCGCGGGAAGCGCCGCGCGAAGGTCGACACGCCCCGGTTCGATGCGCGCGAGCGAGAGCACCTCGCCCTGCGCGTCGAGTAGCAGAAGCGTGTGCGACTCGCTGTTCGGCGCGCCGCGCACGACGACCTCAATCGGTGCCGTCGGGCCCGTGTACAGGCGCGCCGGACGCATCGTGGCGGGAGGCGTCGCACGATCACGCTCTTGCTGGTCGACCGAATTCCGGTAACGACGCAACCGCTCCTGCACCGCAGCGTCGCTCGCATCTGGCCGCGCGCGTGCGGACTGATCCTGTGCGCTCACTGGCATGGCGATGGCGCAGCCGGCGACGATCGTGAGCAGTGCGGCATGGGCGTTGCGGCTCATGGATGCGCTCGTCACGCTATCACAGGGAGATCGTCCCGCGATGCGTGGCGCCGTCATCCGTATGATTCGACCATGAGCACGGTTGGACGCCCGTCAATCATCGGTCGCCGCCTGATCGTGGGGCTCGAGATCCACATCGAACTGGCCACACGGTCGAAGATGTTCACGAGCGCTCCGAATGTGGCGCATCCCGAGTTCGGTGGCGCGGCCCCCAACACACTTCTCGACCCGGTGGTGCTCGCGTTGCCTGGATCGCTGCCGGTGATGAACAAGGCGGCCGTCGAGATGTCGATGATGGTTGGCCTGGCGCTCCACGCCGAAATCGCGGGCGTTTCAAAGTGGGACCGGAAGAATTACTTCTACCCGGACCTTCCCAAGGGCTACCAGATCAGTCAGTACGACCAGCCGTTGTGCGTTGGGGGTTGGCATGAGATCGCGCTCGCTTCCGGCGGCACCAAGCGCATCGGCATCGTGCGCGCTCACCTCGAGGAGGACACAGGCAAACTTGGCCACGAACTCCCTGGTGGCGGCGAGTATCCAGGGTCGCTCGTCGACCTCAACCGTGCGGGGACGCCACTTCTCGAGGTCGTGACCGAACCCGACTTCGCGGGCGCCGACGAGGTCGTGCAATTCGCGCAGGACCTTCGCGACATCTGCCGATTCCTCGGCGTCACAGAGGGCGTGATGCAGAAGGGACACATGCGCTTCGAGCCCAATGTGAATCTCGCGCTCACGCTCGAGGGCGGTGCTGAAGTGCGAACACCCATCAGTGAAGTCAAGAATCTCAACTCGTTCCGTGCGCTCAAGGGGGCGATCGAGTTCGAGGCAAAGCGGCAGGAGCGAGACTGGATCGCCGACGGCCGCGTGCAGGGCCGGGGAATGAAGTCGACGCGTGGATGGGACGACGTGGCGATGGAGACGGTGCTTCAGCGCGAGAAGGAGGACGCGCACGACTATCGCTACTTCCC
>SXGT01429694.1_pt1 | contig 31877 bp, 29 predicted proteins | sample 3176221 | NCBI WGS metagenome assembly SXGT01 (sample SAMN11356862, study PRJNA531348) | freshwater metagenome | isolation source: freshwater sample F1-120 | place: China: Fuxian Lake, Yuxi | collected 2017-12-25
ACTGGCCTGCATTTTGCCGATATCCAACAGCTCCTCGACGTCCTGACGCGCCTGGTCGATGCGGGGAATACCGTGCTGGTCATTGAGCACGATCTCGAGGTGATCAAAACCGCCGACTACCTGATTGACCTCGGGCCCGACGGCGGTGACCAGGGCGGACGCCTGGTGGCCACCGGCACACCGGAGCAGGTGGCGCAGGTCGAAGCCTCGTACACCGGCCACTTCCTGCGCGGAGTCCTGCATGCCAGCCCCGCCCTCAGCCATGCGGCGTCTTAAGCTCCTGCTCGAATACCGTGGCGCACGCTATCATGGCTGGCAGTTGCAGCCGCATGCCGCCACCGTGCAAGGCACGTTAGAAGCCTGCCTGGCGCGTCTGACCAACGGCCCGGTACGGTTGCATGCCGCCGGGCGCACCGATGCTGGCGTGCACGCCCTTGGGCAAGTGGCGCATTTTGATACGGCTTCCACCCTGGCGCTGCCAGCGCTGCTGCGTGGTGCCAACAGCCTGCTGCCAGACGACATTGTGCTGCGGCAGGTCGACGAAGTGCCGCTGACCTTTCACGCCCGCTTCTCCGCACAGCGCAAGATGTACGTCTACCTGGTGCATAATCACCCCCTGCCCTCCGCCTTACGGGCCCCGTATGTCTGGCATGTGCGGCAACCCCTCGCCCTGCCCGCCATGCGTGCCGCGGCGCAGGTCTTGCGGGGCGCACACGATTTCTCGGCCTTTCGTGCCGCCTCGTCGACGGCGCGGACTTCGCACCGCCACCTCTTCGCGCTACGCATCCTGCGTCGGGACGAGCGTCTAGTGTTTGTGCTGTGCGCCAATGGGTTTTTGCAGCACATGGCGCGGAATATCGTCGGCACGCTGGTGGCCATTGGTCGGGGACGCATCCCGGCCCAGGCCATGCCTTCCATCCTCCAGGGGGGCCGACGACGCGACGCCGGTCCAACGGCACCGGCGCAGGGGCTGTTTCTGGTACGGGTGTGGTATGATGGTCGCCAGCCTCTGCACACGCCTGATATGTTCCTGAAGGACTAGATGGGAAGGCGTACGCCGCTCTGGAGCCTGTACGCACCATAGAGGCGAGACACCACCCCCGACCCGCCGCCAGCCGTCCAAGCCTATGCGCCCATGCCGGGCCGCGTGGCCTGTGAGCATCTCCCTGACGTACAACAAAGGAACACCTCATGAGGCCCAGAATCCTTGGCCACCACGCCATGGCGCTGCTACTCACCCTACTCGCCAGTCGGGCGCTCCTCCACGCACAACCGCTCGATGTGGCAGGCGCTCCGCCACAGTTAGACGGCGTTAAAAGCCGCACCGACGCCCCAGCCCCCCGCGCGGCAGCGCTCGTGCCTCTCCCCGACGACAAACATCCGGAACGGCTGCCCCTCTTCACCCTGCTGGGTAGACCGCTGGCCATCAAGGGCCAGCTCGAATCGATTTTCGAGTACCGTAAGGACTTTGATCTGGACAAGGCCGCCAAGGATGATCTGCTGCACCTCGAGTCTCAGGAACTCGAACTCGGCTTCTTCTACCGTCTGAGCGCCACCGTGGGGCTGTTTCTGCAAGGTAAGGCGTCGTACCGTGCCGGCATCTACGCTGAGAGCGGCGACCGTCAATTTTCGTGGCAGGTTGAGCGCGATGAGACGTGGTTGTATATGAGCAACCTGTTCGGGAGTCGGGTGAGCCTGCAGATCGGCCGGCAGAAATTCCAGGACGAGCGTGAGTGGTGGTGGGACGAAAACCTGGATGCCGTGCGGGTGTCGTACAACCAGCCAGCCCTGCACCTGGCGCTGGCTGTGGCGCCGGAGGTGGCCCCAGTCTCAACCGTCGCAGCCCGCATTGATCCTGAATCCGAGAAAGTGCTGCGCGTGCTCGGGCATGTGGCGTGGGGCTGGGCCAAGGAGCAGCGACTTCAGGCATTGGTCTTGTACCAGCGTGACCACTCAAGCCGTCCAGTCCTCGGGCAGCCCGTATCCGCGGCGCGGCTGGATCCTCGTGATGCTGACCTGGCCTGGTTCGGTATGCGTACCAACGGCAGGCTGCTGCGTGACCTCATGGGCGAGTTGGACTACTGGCTCGACAGCGCTGGCGTGGTGGGCACGGAGACGCTTTTCACGTTCGACGACGCTGCCGGCGATGGCCGCCAGCCGGTGGCGAGTCGACGCACGCGCCAGGTGCGTGGCTGGGCCGTCGACGTGGGCGCCAGTTGGCAGACCCCGCTGCTCTGGCGCCCCACCCTGACCGTAGCGTATGCCATGGGGTCCGGTGAGCGCCAGCCCGAGCGCCGCACTGATAGCACTTTTCGCCAAACCGGCTTGCAGGGCAATGAGACCCGCTGGCGTGGCGTCAATAAGTTCAGCTACTACGGCGCACTCCTGGAGCCTGAACTGGCCAACTTGCACATCTGGACCGCCGCGCTGGGAATGCGCTTCTTGCCGTCCAGCTCGGTTGAGCTGGTGTACCACCACTACCGCCAGGTGCACGCCGCGCCCAGCTTGCGCAATGCGCGCATCGAAGCCGAGCTCACGGGCCTACGGCGCGACGTGGGGCAGGAGTGGAACTTGGTGATCGGCGTGGAAGAGTGGCCAGGGATCGAGCTACAACTGGTCGGGGCCCTGTTTCGCGCTGGCTCTGCGTATGGCCCGCGGGCTGGGAAAACGGCGTCCAACGTGGTCCTCGAAGTGAATGTCAAGTTTTGACAGCACCGCGCCGCTCCTCGTCGTGGGCTCTGTGCAGGCGAGAGGTGGCATGAGCCTGGGAGTGCGGCCATCTTGGCCGCTTCCCGAGCGGGCGAGACGCCCACGTGCCCAGAAATGGGGCGCGGGGTGCGCCACCGTAGTCCACGACCCCGCTGCGGCGCCACTTGCCAGCAGGCGTCCGCGTGTGGCACAGTGGAGGACATGGGTATCCCGAGGGCCAACACGAGAGGAGATGTCGCCATCATACCCAGCAACCGGACAGGACGAGCAGCGTTTGTCATCATGGACGAGGATTGGTTGATCCTGGCGTCCTTACTTGAACCGACGCACCTCAGTGCGCTGCCCATGCGTATCGCGCAGCGGTGTTTGCATCTGTACAAAGCGGGGTATCTCTACACCGATGCCCAGGGCTGGGTAGTGGCGTCGTTGCACGGTAAACGTGAGTTGCGGCGGCAGCACAGCCTGGGGGAGGCCCGGCGCTAACGACTTGCCCAGCCATACCTTAGCAGGCATGCAGCGTGCACGGCACAACGCTGGACCGCTTCCCACAACCAGTCCCCTGGAAGTTGTGGGTGAGCGTCATGATTCCGCATGGCGATGACTCGCCCTTACCCACCGTCCCCCCACAACATCGCGCGGAGACCGGAGGCGCGCTGGAGCTGCTGTCCAACTGCTGCCTGGAACGCCGCGGCTTCCCCACATATGTGTACACCAGTCCGGGCGCGGGTAATGCCCGTATACAGCAACTCCCGCGTCATCACGGGCGAGTGCGCTTCGCCTAACACCAGCAACACCTGCTCAAACTCCGAGCCCTGGCTCTTGTGCACCGTCATCGCGTAGACCGTTTCATGGATGGGGAGACGGACTGGCGATAGACGCCGCATGGTGCCCTCGGCGGTTGGGAAATGGACCCGCAGTTGCCCGTCGGCCTCCGGGTCCGGCAGCGTGATGCCGACATCCCCATTAAACAGCCGCAGGGGGTAATCATTCTGCGTGATCAGCACCGGACGACCAGGATACCAGGTGTGGCGCGCCTCGATGAGGTGAGCGCTCTGCAGGAGGGCCTCGATGTGCTCGTTGAGCGCCAGCGCGCCTCCTGGGCCGCTGCGATGGGCGCATAACACCCGAAAGCGCTCAAAGGCCGCGCACACCTCGGCAGGGGTGGCGTGTGCTTTGATGCACTCGAGATACGGCCGAAAGCCCGTGAGAATGCTGGTTGCCAGATAGAGGTGGCACTCGGCCAGCGCGGGGACCGGCGTCCAGGTCAGCTCGGCGCTGGGGCGCGTACGGAGGAGGTGCAGGGCCGTCACGGTGTCGCCATGGTGTACGGCCTGTGCCAGGGCCCCAATGCCGCTGTCATGGCCAAAGCGATAGCGCTGACGCAGTACCATCACCACATCTCCCATGGCGGAGGCGGAGGGGGAGGCGGGCGGCAGGGCCTCGCCCGTGAGATGCGCCAGCCTGGCCCGGAAGGGCGCCGACAGGGCGGGCGCGGCCCCACACAGATCCCCCAGCACGGCGCCGGCCTCGACCGAGGCGAGCTGGGCGTGGTCTCCCAGCAGGATGAGCCGGGCCGACGCGGGCAACGCCTGGACCAGCCGGGTCATCAGCGCCAGGTCGACCATGGAGGCCTCGTCCACCACGAGCACGTCGAGGGGCAAGGGATGGTCGCGGTGGTAGCGCAACGTTGGCGCATCAGGCCGCGCCCCCAGCAAGCGGTGCAGCGTGCTGGCCTCGGTGGGGATGGCCGCGCGGATGGCCGCCGCCACCGGCAACTGGTGCGTGGCGTGGCGGACAGCCTCTTGCAGACGTGCGGCGGCTTTCCCAGTAGGCGCCGCCAGGCCGATGCGCAGTGGGTGCCCGTCCGTCTGTTCGAGCAAGAGGGCCAGAACACGCGCTACCGTACTCGTTTTGCCGGTGCCTGGCCCGCCGGCAATGACACAGAAACGTTTCAGGACGGCCACGACTGCAGCGATTTTCTGCCAGTCACACTCCAGGGTAGGCGGGGTGGGGAAGAGACGCGCCAAGCTGGCACACAGACGGGCTTCGTCCAGGGCAGGAACCTCGCCAGCGGCGCGTTGCTGGAGATCGTTGGTCAGTTGCTGTTCGTAGTCCCAGTAGCGATACAGATACAGGCGGCCGCGCTCGTCCAACACTAGCGGTCGGAAGTCCCCCGGATGGCCCACCACCGCGCTGGCACGCAGCGTCTGCGTCCACGACGCCAGCTCTGGAGCCTGCCAGGGCATGCCACACTGCACAAAGAGGGTTTGTCCAGCCAGCGCGTTGAGGTCAATACAGACATGGCCCTGGTTTGTCCAGTGGCTCGTCAGGCAGGCGGCCATGACCAGGGGCGGGGCCTCGGAGGCGGCCAGGCGGGCCAGCAAACGTGCAAAATGCACATCCAGGTCAGAGAGCTGTGCCTGTTGCCGTAGGGCATCGAGATAGGCCCACATGCGTTAGCTCCTTCCGGCGCCAGTGGCCAGAGAGACATCGAGGGCCTCGACCAGGTGGCGTGTGGGGCGATCGTGGAAGATGCCACACGTTGGGAAGGCGGGATCCATACCACGCACAAAGAGATAAAACACCCCGCCGCAGTGCGTGTCGTAGTCATAGCCTGGCAGGCGGAGCTGGAGATAGCGGTGCACCGCCAGGGTGTAGAGCAGATATTGGAGGTAGTACATTTCACGGACCATGACCTGCCGCAGGATCTCGGGGTGATACGCCTCGACCGTGGGGCCCAACCAGTGGGATTTATAGTCGGCGAGGTAATAGCGCCCGTCGGCTTCAAACACCAGATCGATGAAGCCTTTCATGTAGCCACGGGCCGGGGCGAAGACCAGCCGCTCGAGGTCTGCGCGGCGCAGTGTCACGGCCACGCCGTGCGCCTGGAGGAGGCGCTGCAGCCCGTCGCAGGTCAGTGCCGCGATGGGATAGTGAAATTCCAGCTCGTTCAGACGCCGGGTGCGTGGGACCTGCCGCAGCGTGAGCCTGCCCGTGGGGTCGAGCGGTGTGGTCACGACCCGCTCAATCGTGTCCGCCACGACCGGCAGCCAGGTGGCGTCGAAACCGTGGGTAGCCAGGCAATCAGCCACCAGGCTCTCCAGGGCCTTGCGGTCGTCTACCGTAAAATCCAGGCGCTCCAAGATAGCATGGAAGCAGCGTCCAGCTCGCACGCCACGTGGCAAGGTGAAGATGCTCTGGACGTCCAGCGTCGCGGGCTCGCTCACGCGCGGGCGTGTCAGAGCATCGTAGTCTGGCAGGTCCACCGCAGCATGCATGCCGGCGGCGAGGGCGGAGAAACTGGTGACGCCCCACGGGCGCCGCCATGGCCCGGGAAAGGCCCGCGCCGCATAGGTTGGCGCCGCGAGCGTAGCGGGCTGATACGGTTCGCCGGCGTGCGTGGGCAGTGGCGCCAGCACAATACTCCCCTGAGACTGCGCCGCACAGCGTGCGAGGTCACCTCGCAGATCCGCTGCCGACCGTCCCTTGACGTGCGCCTCCAGTGCCTCCAGCGTCAGCGGGCCAGCCGCGGACGCGGGCTGATGCAGGAGCCAGGCCAGCGGTGAGGTGCCGAGATCGTGGATCGCCCCCCAGGCCAGATAACAGCCGTGTCGGGCACGCGTTAGGGCCACATAGAGCAGGCGGAGGTTTTCGGCCATCTCCTCGCGGCTGGCATAGCCACGGCTGGCCTCCAATGCGGTGGACCCCAGATCCAGGAGCGCCGCATCGTCTTGGTCCGGGTGATGAAACGCCAGCGTGTCCGCCTGCTGCATCCGCAGCCCGCCGCTCCACAGGAAGGGGCAGAAGACGAGCGCATATTCCAGACCTTTGCTCTTGTGGATGGTGACGACCTGCACCAGATCTGCATCGCTTTCCAGGCGCAATTGTTCTGCGCTCTCCTCCCCCGTGTGTGCTTGACGCCGCTCGGCCAGCCAGGTGAGCAGACCCGCCATGCCGGTCCGTTGACGGTCCGCTGCGGCTTGCAGGAGTTCGGCCAGATGCCGGAGATTGGTCAGCCGGCGTTCACCACCCTGGAAGCCTAACAGCCGCCGCTCCACTTGCTCTGAGGCCACCAGGGTGCGCCACAGGCGCGCAAAGCCGTCCTCGCGCCACACCCGGTGATATGCCTGAAAGGTATTCAAGCGCTCTTCCCAACGCGGCTCATCGTCGTGCAGCGCTGCCAGGGATTCCCCGGTAGCGCCCAGCAGCACGGTGGCCAGGGCGCTGCGGAGCAGGGAGGCATTGCCAGGCTGGGCCACGGCGCGTAGCACCCGTTCCACCTCGAGGGCTTCCTGCGAGGCGAAGACGTTATCCTGGCCAATCTGTACGCTGGGGACGCGGAGGCGCAGCAGGGCCTCCTGGATACAGCGCCCCTGGTGATGCGTGCGCACTAAGACGGCAATATCCCCGCCAGCCAGTGGACGCGACCCCAGGTGCGCCTCGCCGTGTGCTGCCAGCGTCAGCAAGCGGGCAATCTCAGCCGCGGTGGCCCGGGCCGCTAGGGCCTCGGCCTGGTATTTGGGGACAGCCGGGGCATTGGCCTCACCCTCCAGACACCAGATACGGAGTTGCGACACCGCCTGGCCCTGCACCATCACGCCCGCACGATCCTGGAGGGCGGGCTGCACTTCGCGAAAGGGGATGTCCGCCAACAGAAAGGGGTGCGGCGTGGTGCTAAAGAGTGTGTTGACCGCCTTGATCAGCGCCGGGTCAGCACGCCAGTTCTTCTCCAGGGTATAGTGCTGGTTCGCATTCCGGGACGCCTGGAGATAGGCGAAGACGTCGGCGCCTCGGAAGCTGTAGATGGCCTGTTTCGGATCACCGACGAAGTACACCGGCGCCCCGGTCCCGTGATAGATGTGCTGAAAAATGCGGTATTGCACTGGATCGGTATCCTGGAACTCGTCGATCAGCGCCACCGGATACCGCCGGCGTAGGGCCTCGGCCAGAGCCAAGCCGTGACGGCCCGCCAGCGCGTGCTCTACATGTACTAACAGATCATCATACGACAGGAGGTGCTGACGCCGTTTGCGGAGGCCAAGTTCGCGCTGGCAATAGGCCAAGAGATCCACTTTGAGGGCATGCAGCTGTTGCTGGTAGGACAGCTGCAGCGGTGCCTGCGCCAGGGCCAGAGCCTGGCAGGTGTCGAAAAATGGGTGTGCAGGGGGCTGGGCGCCTTTTCTCACGGCTCGGGCAAGTCGACTGGTGGTAAAGCGCTCAAACGATGGGCACAGCTGGGCGTTTGGCGTCTCCAGCACCAAATAGGTGTCCATGTCAGCACGCCAACCTGGAATGGAACTCAGGCGATAGCTATTACGGTTCAGGCCCGGCGCAGTCCGCAGAAGCTCCTCCACCTCGGGGGCGACGCTGTACCACAGGGCGTGTGTCTCGCCATACGCCATTGCAAAGGCCGTCTCCAGGTGGGCCAGCGTTGTCCCAGAAGCGGCGCGAGCCGGCGGCACCACCTGGAGATCAGGCTTGCCGACGTAGGGGCGGATCATCTTCAGGAGCTGCTCCGGGGTCGCACCGCTGTCGAGGACATAGCGCGCAAACAGCGGCGAGGCGTTGTACAGCCTGTTGCGCCAGAAATCATCGACAATGTCCTGGAGGAGCGCGCTCTCGTCCGGCAGGATGGTCTGCCCGAAGGGTGCACCATGCTCAAAGGCCCAATCGCCTAAGACGCGTTGGCAAAAGCCGTGAATAGTTGAGATGGCCGCTTCGTCAAACCCCTGCAAGGCGTGGTCGAGGCGCTGCAGCGCCACCTCCCGGTTTGGGGCCAAGGCGCACAACTGCTGCAAGAAGGCATCGGCGCTGGGCTGTCCACTGATGGCCTGGTAGGCTTCCACGAGACGCTGACGAATACGCGCCCGTAATTCTGCCGTGGCCGCGGTGGTAAAGGTGACTACGAGGAGCTGGCGCACTTGATGCGCGGTTTGCACGATACAGCGCACATAGAGGTCGGTCATGGTTTTGGTCTTGCCCGTGCCGGCGCTCGCCTCAATGAGCGTGATCCCGGCCAACGGCGCCTTGAGTACCTCAAAGGGCGTACTGCTCAGTCTCTCCACGGACTCTCCTCGATATGTCGTACGTCAGTCCTACACTAGCCTTACTTGGACTCGATGTGCGCCAAGAGTGGCAGGAAGACGGCCTCGGTGACCATGTGAAACTCGTCGTCCAGCGGATCATGCTCACGGAAGGCCAGTTGATAATACCTATCGGCGCGCTCGCCGGGCTGCCACTCCGAGCCCTCCCACTGGCGGCGTGCCCTGTAGAGCGCGTCCGGCTGGCCCTGACGGTGTGCCTCCGCATAGGCCAGGGCACTGTCTGGCAACAGGTGCAGGGGGCGCTGCAGACCGTGCCAGTACCACTGCAACAGGTCGTGCAACCGCGCCTGCGGCTCCTGGACGGCGTGGAGGAGGAGCGCATCGTCCTCGCTGATCCAGCGACTCACGGGCTGCACTGCCGGCGGGGCAAGGCAGTTGAGCACGATATGGCGCACCCAGAGCTGCAGATAATCACGCGCCCGCAGCCTGCCGAGATGGTAGCCCACGAAGCCATCGGGCGTTACGTCGGTGAGCTGACCCGTGAGATGCCAGGCCCCGACCTGCAGGTCAATATCCACCGGTGGGCACTGCAACGCGGGCAGCACCTGCTGCAGGCGTTGCGCAAAGCGTACAATACCCGGCCATTCACGCTCCAACAGGGTCAAGCCCACCTGCCCATGCGGCAGGAGACCAGCGGCCCGCACGGCCTGGTGAATGCGCGGCAGGGGCTCACCCTCGAGATGACGCCGCAAGACTTCTTGCCGGAGGTGATAGCGCTCCAGGCCCGCGAGCGTAAAGGGCTCGCGGCTCTCCAGGCCCCGCTCGTCGTTTTCCAGGAACATCCCCAAACGTTGTTGGACAAAATAGCGCGTCGGATGGCGAAAAAAATCGAGTAAGCGCCGTAACTCGACACGACGCCATTCCTCGCCTGGCTCGGGTAAGCCCACGGTAATGAGCGGCGCGGGCCGCCGCGCCTCGGCACGGTCCGCGTGGCGACTGGCCTCACAGAGGTCGTCCGCGTAGCTGAAGAGCGTGGCATCACCGCTGAAATACTGGCGACTGAAGGCTTGCAGTGGGTGATGGGTGACCACGTGGGCCTGCACGCCACCCCCTGGCGCGTCGCTAGGATAAAACCCGCGCCCGATGGCGTCGAGCAGCTCACTGACCAACACCGAGGGCGGCAAGGCGCTGTGGTCCCGGATGTCACGCCCGACGTAACTGAGGTACAGGCACTGCCGGGCCGACAGCAGCGTTTCCAGGAACAGATAGCGGTCCTCCTCACGCTGGGAGCGGTCGCCAGGGCGGGCTGCCTCCGCCATACGGTCAAAGCTCAGCACGCGCTGCTGGCGTGGAAACGTGTCATAGTCCATGCCGAGTAGACAGATGACCTGGAACGGGATGCTGCGCATCGGTACCATGGCGCCACAGGTCACACCGCCAGTGAGAAACCGCGTGGACCAGACGGCGCCGTCCAGCGAGCGCTGCAGGCAAGCGATGACGACGTCGAGCGACAGCGGCGCCGCAAAACGGGCCAGCGTTGCCGTCTGCTCGAGGTGTTGTAAGGCAGCGCGCAGGGCCTGCATATCGAGTTCTTCCGTCTCGTCCGGCTGGAAAAATTGTGCTAGGAGCGCGTTGATGGTGACGACCCACGCCGCCGCGGGCCGCGCCTCGTGCAGCGTGCTGGCCAGGCCAAAGGCCGCGGTGGCAAAAGCATGCAAACTGCCCAGGATCTGCGCCTCGGCGCCTTCCACGGCGTCATAGGGCAGCACGTCGGCAAAGAATTGCTGCGTCTCGCCCGGCAGCGCATAGCCGAGCAGCAAGCGGTCCAAGCCCGCGCGCCAGGTATGTTCGCGGATCGCCGGCAGCCCGATGGCGGCGCGGCTGTCCTCGTCAATACCCCAGCGTACCGTGGTGTCCCGGAGCCAGCGCTGCACCAGAGGCACGTCACTCGCCGCCATGTCAAAGCGGCGCTGCACGGCGGGCAACTCCAGCAGGGCGCAGAGCTGGTTGGCGGTATAGCGGCTGTTGGCCAGATCGAGCAGCACCAGCACGGCATGGAGCAGTGGACTCTCCAGGCGCGGGTTGCGATCGGCGATACTAAAAGGGATGGCGCGGTCGCGGTCGTGCGGCGTAAAAACTGCCTCAATGAGCGGGGCATAGGCATCAATATCCGGGGTCATCACCAGGACGTCCGCGGGCGACAACTCCGGGCACGCCTCGCACAGCCCTACGAGTTGGTCATATAACACCTCGACTTCACGCATGCGACTATGGCAGACGTGTACATGCACGGAGCGGTCGGTGCGCGGTAGCGACGTGGCGGGCCAGGCTGCTGTGCCCCGGTCGCGGTTGTGCAGGATGTCTGACTGCAGACTGTGCAGCAGCGTGTCGCTACCCGGCTCCTCGAACTGGGTGGTGGTCTGCGGCTGGAACCCCTGCAGCAAGCCGAGGAAGTCCAGCCCTAGCGTGCCCATGGACGCCAGCAAGCGGTTGCCGGTGGCGCTCGACAGTGGCATGGTGTCACGCCGTGCCTCATGAGACACGGACGCTGGCTCAACCGGCCCATACCCCCACAGACCCGCGCAGGGTTGGAGGAAGAAACCCTGCACATCCACACAGGTGGCCAGGCGGGCGAACACCTCCAGGTAGGCGGGCGGCATCGTCGGGACGCCAATGAGCGACACCCGGGCCGGCAGGGCTGCGTGGTCCAGTCGCTGTGCATCGAGGGCTTGGAGTAATTGGGTATGGAGCCGCACGCGATGCGGTGTGTGGTCGCTGACCAGGCGCCGCCACAGCGCCGCCTGCCAATGTTTTTCTGCGCCGCGTTCCCAGGCGTGTATCCAGTCGGGGCGATAGGCCAGGTAGCGCTCGAACACCACGGCGATCTGCGTCGCCAGGGCAAAGCGCGTGGCGTCGTCGCCCGCGGCGCAATACTCACGCAAGGGCGCCCAGCACGGCGCGTCGTCGAGCTGCGCCAGGAGATCCATGAGACGCCAGACCAGCACGTCTGGGGCAAAGGGTGACGTCTCCGGTACGCTATGCAGCACACGCCGGTACAGATCCCAGACAAAAGCCGCAGGAAAGGGGAAGTGGATGTGGGCACAGATGCCCAGACGCTGCGCCAGGTGTAAAGCCAACCAGCGCGCCATGCCATTGCTCTGTACGATGACGATGTCCGGCTGCCATGGCGAACCGCAGGGCTGACGTAGGCGCTCGGCCAGTTGATCGGCGAGGAGGTCGAAGCGATTGCTGGTGTGGACCGTTAGCACATGTCACCTGCGCACGGGATGCAATGATCTGGCGGGGCAACGACAGGAGTGCGGAGGTCGTTCTCCAGGGAGGTATGCCGGGGAACGTCGGCCCTCGTCCTCGACGGCGTGTGGTCCAGTCGAGTCGGCATGGCGCTCTCACGCCGTCGCAATATGTACATATTATCCCAGACACTGCGTGAGCATTGAATTATCATACACCAGGAGCACACAGATTTACCGCGTGCCACGCAACCGCGGATCCAGGACATCGCGCAGCGCATCGCCAAAGAAGTTAAACGCCAGCACCACAAGAAAAATCATCACGCCCGGCGAGACCGTCAGCCAGGGCGCCTGCCCCACCGTCTCAAAGGCGTTGCGCAGCATGCCGCCCCAGGTCGGCGTGGGCGGCTTGACCCCGACACCGAGGAAACTCAGCGACGCTTCCAGCAAAATGGCCGCCGCCACGGACAAGCTGGCTTGGACAATCACCGGCGCCAGGCAATTGGGCAAGAGGTGCCGGAGCATGATACGCCCCGGCTGGGCGCCCAGGGCCTCAATGGCGACGATGAATTCACGTTCGCGTAGGGAGAGCACCTGACTGCGGATGACCCGCGCCACCCAGGGCGTGCCGACGATCCCGACCACGAGAATAATGTTCAGCACGGTGCCGCCGGTGATGGCCACTAGTGACAAGGCCAGGAGCAGGCTGGGAAAGGCGGCTAAGCCATCCATGAGACGCATGAGAATTTCGTCGCAAGCGCCGCGATACCACCCCGCCGCCACGCCGATGCCCATGCCGAGTGTGACCGCAATGCTCACACCGGCAATGCCGATGAGCAAGGACACTTGCGCGCCGTAGATCAAGCGGCTCAGTTGGTCGCGCCCGAGGCGATCGGCGCCAAGCCAGTATGTGCTCGAGGGGGCTTGTAACGAGTCCCAGGGTTTGGCTTTGATGGGGTCATAGGGGGCCAGCCAGGGTGCGAAGAGCGCCGCGGCGATGGTGAGGCCCAGCACCACGAGGGCAAACGTGGCCAAGCGCACCCGCAGCAGTTCGCGTACCGTGTGTCGGATCTCCATGGGCATGCCCTCTAGTCGTAACGAATGCGGGGATCAAGATACGTATACAGCACATCAGCGATAAAATTGGACAGCATCACCGCTATGGTTAGCACCAGCAGCCCCATCTGCACCACCAGATAATCGCGTCGCAGCACAGCATCCACCACGAATTTACCCACGCCGGGCAGGGTAAACACGGTCTCGGTGACCACCGTGCCACCAATCAGCGTACCGAATTGCAGGCTGGCAATGGTGACCACGGGCAGCAGGGAGTTTTTCATGGCATGGACCCAGATGACGCGCGTTTCGGCAATACCCTTGGCGCGCGCCGTGAGGATATATTGCTCACGCATCACTTCCAGCAACGCCGCGCGGGTCTGGCGCATGAGAATCGCCGCCAGGCCCGTGCCTAGCACAAAGGTCGGTAACAGCATCTGCTGCACCCACCGCCATGGGGTGGTGAAGAGATGGGCGTCAAAACCGCCATACGGCAGCCAGCCGAGCCAGACGGCAAACACCACAATGAGCATCATGCCGAGCCAGAAATGCGGAATGGCCACGCCGGAGATGGCCAAGGTGGTCACGGCCATGTCGATGGGTGAGTTGCGTTTAATGGCCGAAATGGTACCGAGGGGAATGCCGAGGCAGAGGCCGAAGATCCAGGCACTGATCCCCAACTGCACGGTAAAGCGCAGCCGGTCAACGATCTGCGGTAAGACGTCCATACCGCTGAGATACGATTTCCCCCAATCACCACGCATGATGCCACCCAGCCAGATGACATACTGCACAATGAGGGGTTTGTCGAAGCCCAGTTCGTGTTTGATCCGGGCATAGAGCGCCGGGTCAATGGCGCCGCTCTCATCCACCCCGGCCAGCAGACGCGCCGGATCACTGGGCAACCAGCGCACCAGGGCAAAGATGCCCAGACTCACCAGCAACAGGGTGGGAATCATGTTGAGGAAGCGACGTAAGACAAATTTGCGCATAGGGGGCCTCGCTATTTACGCCAGAAATCGCCGACCCGGATGAATCCATCACCGCGCATGGGGTTGGTGTCACAGCCTCCGGTAGTGGGGATGTGGCAGCCAATGTAGTTGATCCGCAGCAGGACCGGCACATACAGCCACACCTGCTCCAGCGCCAGACGCTGCACCTGTTTGTAGATGTCGATCGCCTTCGCGACGTCCGTCTGCTGCGTGGCTTCGTTTAACAGGCGGTCCATGTCTGCCTGCACTTTGGCATCCGCCGGGCTGAACTTATGGCCTTTGTCGGAGCACACCCGGGCGCTAACGTTGGTCGTCCCGGTGGACAGCAAGATGCTTTCCATGTCATGCGGGCCCACCACACCCGACCCTGTCTGCGTAATGTGCGTCTGGCATTGCTCGTTGACCGCGAGGCGTTCCGCGGCATTAGACACCACCTTGAACGTAAATTTGACGCCGATTTCCTCCCAGGCAGCCTGAAGAAATTCGCAGAACAGCTGCCGATCCGGGCGTTGCTCGCAGGAGCCATGGAGCTCGACGGGCATTTTGAGCTTTTTGTCGCGCGCCACTTCCTGTACCAGTTTTTTGGCCGCTGGTGGGTCAAATTTCAGAGGCTCGCCCTGCCACAGGTCTTTGGCATCAATACCAAAAGCCGAGGTGGACGGAAACGTGTGCCCATCGCTGGCTCCCAGGGTATTGAGGTAGATGGATTTATTGAGGGCATTACGGTCAACCGCTTTGACCAGGGCGCGACGCAGGCGCAGGTCATCCAGGGGCGCCAGCCCTGGCATCATGGCCCAGCCATCCCAGCCGACGCCGGTAAAGGCCCACACTTTGATGTTGGGATCTTTGCGTGCCTCTTCCACCTGCTCGGCCTGCAGCCAGGCGATCTGCACTTCACCGGTTTGCAATCCGGCCAGGCGGGTGCGGTTCTCAGTAATAATTTTGACGATGACCTGATCTGCCATGGGCGCACCACGCCAGTATTGCGGATGTTTGACCCATTTTTGATCCACCCCAACCTTCCAATCCTGCAACTGATAGGGCCCCGTGGCAATGGGGTGGATCTTGTGCTGCACGGCGCCGCCGATCTCTTCCCAGTGTTTGCGCGAGTGCACAATCGAACCACGGTCGAACATGCGGATCACCAGATTGGCATCCGGTTCCTTGAGGAAGACATCCACCGTGTAACGGTCTACCGCTTCGGCACGGTCGAGGGCGCGGAATACGCTGGACCAGCGCGAGCCGGTGTCGGGCTGATGAATACGATTGAGGCTCCAGGCCACATCCCCGGCGGTCATTTCCCCGAGGCCCCCCTGAAATTGCACACCCTGGCGCAGGTGAAAGCGATAGCGCTTGCCTTCATCCAAAACGTCATAGGCATAGGCTGGCGATTCCGTCGGATCGTAACGACCGTCCTTGCCAATGGCCACCAGGGTGTCGTTGCCAGTAAAGAAATACATGCGATCAAAGGTCCCCAAAGCTTGAAAGCCATCGGGACTGCTGGTCTCGCGCATATAGGCGATGGTCAGGGTGCCCCCCGCAGGGGCATGCGGCATGGGACGTGGCGGTACGGGGTCAGCAGCCAGGGCGAGGTGAGCCAGGCTGGCCCAGGTGACGGCAGCCAGGAGAGTCGAGAGGAGTGTCTTGCGGTGGAGCGTCCGGGTCAAGCGTAGCATCTGCCTCTCCTCATGTGAGCGGTCTGGGGACGCGTGCTATCCGGGCACACAGGCAGATGACACGCCAGTGGGGTAAGCAGTGTATAGCATAGGTACTCCACTCGGGCAAGCGGCAAGCAAGGTGAGGTGCAGCACACGCTGCGACGCTTACGGGGTCAGCACAGTACTGACGGTCCAGGGGCTCTGCAGCGTGTGGAGGAGGGGCTGATGGCGCCGGGATTCGGCCTCATACATGCTTTTGGCCACGCAGACAATTTTTACTTGACACGGCATGTCCTCCGCCCACGTAGTGGACTCCGGTGCCATGATAAAGACTAGAAACTGGACCAGCTCACAGCGCAGACCAAAATCTTGCAGCAGGCGAACGATGGGGCCGGTGAGACTGGCATGGACCTCGTCCACCTCCGCGACCGTAAAGGTTTCCAGAGCCAGGCTATGCTGGAAGGTCCGCGGCAGGGCGCAGCGTAGCGTCCTGTCGCTGTCAAGGCCCCAGAACGTGGTGATGTCAAGGCGCTCAGCGGCATCGCGGGGTGGGCGAGCCGTGCGCAAGCCAAAGAAAGACATAACAGGCCTCCTCACTGTGGACTGGAACGAGCCGGCAGGCGCCGCACCGATGACAGCATACGCTCGGAGTGGTGCTGGCCGGTGGTCTCCCTGGATAGCACTGCCTGTCTTTTCGGCAGGAGGAGGGTAAAGCTTGACACGCGTCTACGGCGGATGAGCACGGGGAAAGATATAAGACAGGTGCACGCAGCAGAGACCACGCGTCAGCGCCGCGCCGGTTATGATTCGCTGTATGGAGCGAGGTCCGCATGGCAAGGCACGATACAACCCTGGCAATAGCTGGCACGCTATGCCACCCTCCTACGGACGGCGATGGTAATGGCCACGCGTTTGGAGTATTCTGCACGACAGTACATCGGCCTGTATCGCGATGGTGGCCTGGAGCGCTACAGGCAGGCGGCGCGGCACCTACATGTGATGGAGTCCCGGCACGCCTTGGGCTCAGAACGGGACATCGACGTCGCGTTGTACGGCCAAGACAACAGGACGAGAGTGATCGTTGTGCCTGGGAGCACCCCACGGCGTGAGACCGGGATGTGTCAAAGAAAGGGCCTAGCATGAATTTTGGGATGTTTACCGATTTCCACGTGCGTGAGCACCTGTCGCAAGCCGAGGCTTTCGATGAGTCGTTCCGTCAGGTCGAAGAAGCCGAAAAACTCGGTATCGACTCCGTCTGGCTCTCCGAGCACCATTTTAGTCCCGAGCGCTCGGTGCTGGCCTCGCCGCTGGTGATCGCCAGTTCTCTGGCCACACGGACGCAGCGGGTGCGCATTGGGCTCGCCGTGCAGGTCTTGCCCCTGACCAATCCACTGCGCGTCGCCGAGGAGGCCGCCACCGTGGATCACATCAGCAAAGGCCGTTTTGACTTTGGCGTCGGGCGCAGCGGCTTGACACGCTACTATCAGGGCTACAATGTCCCGTACGTGGAAAGCCGCAGCCGCTTTATGGAAGCCCTGGAGATTCTTACCATGGCCTGGAAGCAGGAGCAATTCTCGTACACTGGTGACCACTTTTCGTTCCAGAACGTCACGGTGGTGCCGAAGCCCTACCAGCAACCCCACCCGCCGATCCGCGTGGCCCTTGCTAGCGCCGAAACGTTCGCGCTTATTGGTCGCCTGGGGTATGCGATTTTTATCAGTGCGAATACGTCGATCCCGCAATTACAGGAACGCCTGGCCTTGTACCGACAGGCGCGTGCGGAAGCCGGCCATACCGGCCCGGCGGATATTGCCCTGCGCATTCCCGCCTACGTCGCCGAGACGGCGCAACACGCGCACGATGAGCCGGAGCTGAGCACCATGCACGCCATCCGCTATGCCGCGACGGAACTCATGGCCACAGCCGCCAATCCTGAAGTCGCGGCGCGGATGGAGCGCACGGCCAATACGCCGTATGACGACATCCTCAAACAGCGGGTACTCTACGGGACTCCCGAGGCCGTGGTGGATCGTCTCCAGATGTATCAAGACACCCTCGGTATCACCGGGGTGGTGTTAGAGATGAATTACGGTGGCCGTCTACCGTACGAGCGCGTGATCAACTCTGTGCGGTTGCTCACGGAACACGTCGCCCCCAGATTTAAGTAAGCAGGGCACATTGCCGATGACACACAAGAACCATCCATAGGTAGACTGACCATGGAGCGGTAGACCGAGAGAAGGAAGACGGGATGGAGCAAGGTCAACATCTGAGCGTACTGTTGGAGGAACTCCAGGCACTCTGCAATGCACGGAAGAGCGGTACGCTACTTATTGTAACTGATGATAACAGTTTGGCGCAATTCCTCCTGGAGGATGGGATGATTGTCGCCGTCTCTTTTAAGGGCCACAAAGGCGAGGGGGCGCTGCAGTTGATCAGTAAGATCGCCTTCGGGCGGGCGCGTTTCCATCAACGTACGCTCCTCGCTCGGACGCCATCCCTACCCTCTACCGAGGAGATTCTTCTGTCACTAGGCAGCATGCACGCGGAGGGAGGGACGCTCGGCCTGCGTGACAGCCCCCCACGGCCCGTCTCCCCGCGCCCCGTCTCCCCGCGGCCAGAACGGCGATCTGGTACCTCACCATCCCAGGCCATGCTGACGCCGGAGATACGTGCCATGTTGCAGAGCAGTCTGGCCTCGGTGCTTGGCCCCATCGCGTCCCTCGTCTGCGCGGAACGTTTGGCGCAGGTCACGAGTCTTGAAGAGGCCTTGGACACGTTAACCCGGGCGATTGCAGATCCCGCCGACGCCCGACGGTTCCGTGATCTAGTGCTCGGACGCCGTGACAGTCCGCCGCGGCCCGTCTCCCCGCGGTCAGAGCGACCGCCCGGTGCCCCACCGTCCCAGGCCATGCTGGCGCCGGCGATACGCGCCGTGTTACAGGCCAGTCTGGCGGCAGTGATTGGTCCCATGGCCTCCCTCGTCTGTGCGGAATGTCTGGCGCATGTCACCAGTCTTGAAGAGGCCCTGCAGGCGTTAAGCCGGGAAATCCCGGATCCCGCGAACGCCCGACGGTTCCGTGAGCTCGTGCGTCGTGCGTTATGACTGGCGCCGTGGCGCGTGCATGGAGGCTCTAAGGGAGTCTGAGGTCCTATCATCACTTTCGCCAAAGGGATCGAACTTATGCAATCAGTGATGCGGGTATCGTGGTGGCAATCCATCACCGTAAAGGTTGTCTGTATCATGTTGGTGTTAAATACCCTGATTCTTGGGGGCTTTGCCGTGTACAATACGCGGAGCCTCCAAGCCCAGATGACAAGCGATCTGCAAAATCTCGCTGAGGTCACGGCCACACGGCTCTCCAAGCACGTCATGATCCCCTTGTGGGATCTCGATAAAGAGCAGATTGAGGAGATGTTACGCGCCGAAATGTTAGCCAAGCATCTCGCGGCGGTCATTATCCGGGATAGCGACGGCAAAACCATCTTCGCCGGGAAAGAACGGGCGGCCAATGGGCAAGCGATGGATATCCGTCCGCAGGGGATCGCGGCGCAGGCGGAGCTCGTCCGCGATAGCAAACCCGTTGCGAAAGGGACGGAGAAGATTGGCATGGTGGAGGTCTTTATGACGCCGCGGTTCCTCCTCCAAGAGTTGCAGCGCGCCACCTGGCAAGTCGTCATCAGCGTATTGGTCCTGGATGTGGTCATTTTTATTGCACTGTTCCTCCTATTACGCCGTCTCGTGATTCACCCCATCGGGAAGTTGGCCGAGGCCGCGGACAGCATGAGCCTGGGGAATCTCGGCGTGACCATTGGGGTGAACTCCCAGGATGAAATCGGCCATGTGGCGGCCGCGATGGACCGCATGAAAATTAGTTTACAGATGGCCATGGAACGCTTACAACAGCGGCATACCCCCTAAGCAGCGGTTCCACGGCGGGAGGCGGAGGTACATGCACATGCGTTGGATGTATAGGCTATGGGTATTGAGTGTCTGGGGACTCCTTGTGGCTTCTCTCCACGTCGCCTGGGCGGAACCGCGGTTTGTCGTCGGGGTCCAAAATTTCAAAGAATACCTACCGTACTCCCAATATGAGAACGGCGTATACACCGGGTTTAGCCGCAAGCTGCTGGATTTGTTTGCCAGTACGCAGGGATATACCTTTGAGTATGCCGCCTATCCTGTGAAGAGGCTCTATCGCGTCTTCCTGGAACGTGCGGTCGATTTCAAATACCCTGATAATGCTTACTGGTCGGCTGATCTGAAGCAAGGGCACACCATTGCGTATAGTGATCCCGTGGTGGAGTATATTGACGGGGTTCTCGTGACACCCCAGAACAGAGGCAAAGGCACTGCCGCCCTGAAAACACTTGGAGTGATTCATGGTTTTACCCCTTTCGCGTACATGAAGTTCATCAAAGCAGGGGAGCTACAAACGTCCGAGAATCGGAATTACGAGGGCTTGCTCCGGCAGACGATGACCGGGCGTGTCGATGGTGCGTACCTGAATGTTGCCGTCAGTCGTTATTATGTGTCCAAATACTTGCAGGATCCCCAGGCGGTGGTGTTTGATGCGGAGCTGCCCCACACGCGTAGTTTTCGCCATCTCTCCTCGATCAAACATCCGCACATTATCACAGCATTTAATGCCTTTCTGCAGACACATACACAGGCTGTTGAGGCCTTGAAGCACGAGTACAAGGTAGAAGAAGGGGTACGTTAAGTGTGGAGACACGCACATGAGAACGCAGCGTTGGTGGATCGGGTTGTTGGGGCTCTTGGCGGTCTCTGCGACGTTGACGGTCCAGGCGGCGGACCGCAAGCTACTTATTGTTGGGGAAGCCTGGGCACCGTTCGAGTTTGAGGACAATGGCCAGGTCGTCGGCATTGATGTCGATATTGTCCGCCACATTTTCACCAAGATGGGTATCGACTTCGAGATGCGCATCATGCCGTGGTCACGAGCGTGGTCGATGGCCGAAAGTGGACAGGCCGATGCGGTATTTTCGACCTCGCGCAAAGACGACCGCCTGCCGCATCTGCTCTATCCCCAAGAGGATATGTGGACCAGCGAATATGTCTTTTTTGTGCGACGTGATCGGAAGCAACAACATTTTGCCGGGTATCCGGATGTGCAGGCCCAGCGCCTCCAAGTCGGGGTCATCCGCGATAACACCTACAATGAGGCTTTTTGGCAAGCCTTTCCCAAAAGCCCCGAGGGCAAACGGCATTCGCTGCTCCAGGCAGCGCGCAATGCCGAGAGCAATTTTAAGAAGCTGGCGCGTGGGCGCATCGACTTATACATTCTTGACAAAACTATTGGCCTGTACACCGTAGGCAAGATGAAACTCCACAACGAGCTCGATTATTACGCCACAGCGCTGTTCACCAAAGGGTATCCCATGCCCTTTGTGCGCAAATCCACGTATCCCAATCTCCCGATGATTGCGGCACAATTTGAGCAGGAACTCATTGCGCTGAAGGCGAGTGGCACCTATGACACGATCCGGGAGAAATGGTTTCGCGAGTGAGGCAGGGTTGCCATTGTCACCGTCTTCGGCGACAATGGCAACCCTATGCAGCAACTGTGACTGAAGAAGTAAGGAGTGGAAACATGCCCACAGCTGGTATTGACCATATTGCGATGCCGACAGCAAACGCTGAGCGCCTGATCGCCTTCTACAAGCGCTTAGGCTTTGCGATCAATAACGAGGAGGCCTGGCGTGCCGGCACCGTGTCCGCCTTTTCCATTCAGGTGGGCGAGTACTCGAAAATCAACGTGCACCCGGAAGGCTATACGGCCTCGTTGCGCGGACCAACAGCCGTACCAGGCTGTACGGACATCTGCTTTGTGTGGGATGGTCCCGTCGCTACGTGCCAACACATGCTCCAAGAGGCCGGGGTCGAGGTGATCCAAGGTCCGGTCCAACGCGCGGGCGGACGGGGCCGTGGCACCACGCCCTCGCTGAGCCTATATGCGCGTGATCCAGATGGCAACCTCCTGGAATGGATGACGTATCAGGTGTAGGGGCAGTGGTGCAGAGTGCAAGGCCAGGCTCGTTCCTCTGGCGGAGCGGGTCTGGACCACGCACAGGGGTCGTGGTACGGAGAGAGATTGGTGGGGAGCTATGGAACAGAGACAGAGGACGGTCGGCATTGTGGGGCTCGGGAATGCCGGCTCGGCGATGGCCACGGCATTGTCGGGGAAAATGCCGCTGGTCGGGTTTGACGCCAACCCGGAGCGTCGGCAGTCCGTAGCGCATCTCGCGCTGGAATGGGCGCCGTCGCTGGCAGTGCTGGCGCAGCAGGTGGGGACGGTGGTACTGTCGCTGCCGAAGCCGGAGATTTCCAAAGCAGTGGTGACGGAGCTGGTGCACGCCACCCCAGCCCCGGAGTTGATTATCGAGACGAGTACGATCACGCCCCAGGTGGCGCAGGAACTGCAGGCCATCTGCCAAGCACGCCAGGTGCGCTTTGTCGATGCGGCCATCGCCAATGGGGTGGCGAGCATGGCCGCCGGGCAAATCACCTTTCTCGTTGGGGGCGAGCCCGAGGATGTGGCCTACGCCCATCCGGCCCTGGAAGGCATGGCCGAATCGATTCGGCACCTGGGGCCTGTGGGCACGGGGATGGGGGCCAAGGTGGTGATCAACGCCGTGGCCCATGCGGTCATGGTGGTGTTGATCGAGGCGGGCGCCATGGCCACCAAGCTGGGGTTACCAATGCAGACCCTGGTCGATATCCTGCGGCGCCCAGACGGCCTGGTGCGTCCATTGACGCATCGGGTCCAGGAGCGTATCATGCAGGGCCAGTACGAAGGGGGCATGTCGGTGTCTAATGCCCGGAAGGACTCGACCCTGGCGCTGCAGACCGCGCAGGAACTGGGCGTGCCACTCTACGCCATCCAGGCGGCGCATACACCCTATGAGATTGCCGAGTCCCTGGGCATGGGTCAGCTCGATTATGCGGTGCTGGCGACCTTGTGGGAGCAGTGGTCCGGGGTGCAGTTTTCGCCCAAGACAATGTGACAAGAGGGGAGAACGATGAGCAAGTATTATGACGAAGCGCTAATCCCGGCAGAACTGCGGCGGACCTTCGATGTCTACGAGCGCATGCGGGCGCTCAATATCCCGCTGGGCAGTTTTGAGACGGAGGTGGTGTCCTTAGCCAACGCCAACATTGCCGGGGCGGTGCTCCACGAGAGCGGCCTGGTGTATTTGTCCGGCTCCACGGCGGGCACGTTGCCTATGGTCGATGACGACGAGCGCATCAAGCACGGTCAAGACGGCGCGCGCCAGATTGCCGATACACTGATCAAACGGCTGCACTGGGCGCTGAGCTGCGGTGGTGAGGGTGATCTCAACGATGTGCTCTACACGGTGAAGGCCCTGGGCATGGTCGTGTCGCCCGGCGGTGGGGCCTTTCGTGGCGCGCCAGCGGTGGTGAACGGCTTTTCGTTCCGCTGGCACTCGGTGTTCGGTGGTCCCCGCAGCGACTATGCGCACAATGGTCTCGACCCTGGTGGTTTTTCCGGGGTGCATGCGCGCAGTGCGCTTGGCGGCTTTGATGGGCGTTTCTCTATTGAGACGGAACTCATTGTCGCCATCCCGCCAGCGCTGGCTCGTGACATCGTACACACCCGTGGCTGGCTCTTCCCACTCCCGCCGGTCATGTTGGATAAAGTCAAGGCACGGCGCCCATAGACGTAGATGACGGCGCATGGAGTTGCACGAGCAGGTCACAGATTTCGCGCACGGCGCCGCGGCCACCAGGCAGGTGGGTAATATAGACAGCGCAGGCCCGATTCTCCGCTGTCGCGTCGGCCACAGTGCAAGGGCAGCCCACGGCACGCAGGGCGGGCAGATCGTTCACATCATCCCCAACATAGGCCACGTTGGAGAGGACGATCCCTAGCTGGGCACATAAAGTGGTGAGGGTGGCGAGCTTGTCCTTGATGCCGAGGAAGACGTGCGTCACCCCCAGCACCCTCGCCCGCTGCTGCACCGCCGCCGAGGCGTTGCCACTGATGAGAGCGATGGGAATACCGGTTTGCTGCACCAGTTGCATGCCCTGGCCATCGCGGACATGGAATTGTTTCAGTTCTTCCCCACGCTCCGTGTAATACAGGCTGCCATCCGTCAGTACCCCATCGACATCAAGCACGAGCAACTGCACGCGGGCCATCCGGGCCCGCACCTCGTCGGTGAGCCCGCTACTCATTGGAACTGCACCGGCGGCGTGGCGTCGAGCACCGCTCGCAGACGTAAGACCTGGGTCAAGAGCGCTTCCAGGTGCGCCAGAGGGACCATATTGGGCCCATCGCTCAGAGCCGTGTCCGGGGTCTCGTGGATTTCCATGAACAGCGCATCTACGCCCACCGCCGTCGCGGCCCGCGCCAGGGCCGGCACGAACTGACGCTGTCCTCCCGAGGTCGCGCCCTGCCCGCCGGGCATCTGCACGCTATGCGTGGCGTCAAACACGACGGGATAGCCCAGGGAACGCATGTGTGGCAGGGAGCGCATATCGACGACCAGCGTGTTATAGCCAAAACTGGTGCCGCGCTCCGTCAGCAGAATGCGCCTGTTGCCACCAGATTCGAGTTTGCGTACCGCGTGCTCCATATCACACGGCGACAGGAACTGGCCTTTCTTGACATTCACGACCCGTCCGGTGGCGGCGGCGGCCAGCAAGAGGTCCGTTTGACGGCACAGAAAGGCCGGTATCTGCAGCACATCCACGACGGAGCCAACGATCTCGGCCTGATAGCTTTCGTGGATATCCGTCAGGACCGGCACCCCCACGTCATCCTTCACGCGCTGTAAAATTTTGAGACCCATGTCGATTTCTTGACCGCGAAAGGAGGTGATGGAGGTGCGGTTGGCCTTGTCAAACGACGACTTAAAAATAAACGGCATCTGCAGGCGCTGACAGATGGTGGCAATGCTTTCGGCCATCTTCAGCGTAAACGCTTCGGATTCAATGACACAGGGGCCACCAATCAATGCCAACGGATAGCCTTCACCAATACACACCGTCTCCGTAATGCGCGTGTGCCCCATACCTTTGTCCCTTCCTGAATAGCGCTCGATCGTTGCCGCCCAGAGCCCCGCGGCACGCGTGCTGGTGGCGAATAGGTGCAGCCCTCTCTTAGCATGGGGAAGTAAAGCGTGTCAAGAAAGCGCTCCGCTCTTCGAGCCTATACCGGGAGGCTATCTCTGGGCCCGTCTGCGTTGGTGGGGCGACCGGCCGGTCGCTCCTCCTGGGATAGGCTTTTAGGCTATGTTGAGCCTTGGGCGTGCACTCCACGCCGGGAGTGCGCCATAGCCGGCAATCACCTCGGCCAGCAGCTTGCCCACCCGCGCCGAGAGCGCCACACCATGCCCACGATAACCCGTGGCAATAAGCACACGTTGGGTATCATCGAGGCTGGTCAGCAGCGGCTTGCTATCGTGCGTGCGGCACAACGGCCCCATCCAGCGATGCGTGATACGCACGTCGCGCAGTGCTGGGTGCAGATGGCGGATACGGTACGCCAGGCTGTCATGCAGCGCCACGGCATCGGGGGCGCTGATGTGCGCGGCATCCACGGCGCCGAGCCCGGTGGTGCCAGCGCCAATGACCGCACAGTTATCCGCCGTGACACGGCCCCATAGATAGGGGAGATCCAGCGTGTAAAACGGGGTGCGTGTGCCCCAGCCAATGGCCTCGAACACGGCATCGTCTAGGGGCTCAGTGGCGACGGCGACGGTATGGATGCCTTCGGCCTGCTGGTGCAACCCCAGCAGTGGCAGGCACCAGGGATTAGTGCCAAAGACCACCCGTGTCGCCGTGACGGTTTTGTCGGCAACGGTCAGACGCACGCTGCTAGACGTGTCGAAGTGCAGGTCGGTCACCGGGGCGTGTTCAAAAATCTGCCCTCCAGCCTGTTCGATCAAGCTGGCCAATCCGGCTAAATACTGCCGCGGATCAAAAGCGCCACCGGGGATGTTGTACACCACGGCTAGGGTGCCATGATCGTCCCAACGGATGGGCGACGTCGGCTGGATATTGTGTCGCCCGATCTCCCAACAGCCCCGCACCCGCAGGGCGCACTGGATACCTTGACTGTGGACTAACTCGCACAGCGTCGCAATACAGTCCCCGACACCGGGCAGCGGCCCCACCGCGGTGTCCTCAAGGATGAGCCCGCCGGTGCGGCCACTCGCACCATGACCCACCTGGTGCGCGTCAAAAACCGCGACGTGCTGGCCAGGGCAAAGTTGCTGTACGTAATGCGCGGTGGCCAGGCCGGTGAAGCCTGCGCCAACGATGGCGACATCGACGTGCAGGCCATCCGTAAGTGGATGTGGCGTGACCGCAATGGGGCAGGACCAGAAGGGGTCACCCCAGGGATGTGTGGTTGGTGTACGCATCAGCGCTCCTCCCCTGAGATGCGACGTAAGCGCTGCAGCTCGGCCTGCAGACGGGCCAGGGCCGTCTCAGCCGAAGCGCGGGCCTTCGCCTCGGTTGCCGCCCGCACTTCAGCCTCTGCCGCCCGTGCTTCGGCAGCCTCGGCACGCGCAATCTGCTCAGTGTGCGTCAGCAGGCGCTGGCCTGTGCTCCTATCCACCACTACCGCCTGCGCGCCATCGAGCCCGATGGTAAGGTTCAGACTTCTACACGGCACCAGGCCATCGGCGTCCAGAGGAATCGCCTGGTACCGTCGTCCACGCTCCAGCCGATACCCGGCTACGGGTGTACCAGAATATCCTTCTGGATCAAGGATCACGAACTCCTGCACACCAGCGGTGGCGTAGATACGTCCCTTTTTGGCGGGATGGGTATCCGCATCAACGTACCCCGGCGAGACCACCTCGATAACCAGCACCGGTCGTGTGCCTTCCTGCTGGACGTAAAACATGCCCTCAATGGCACCAGGATTGCGGACCCCTGGGACCACCGCAATATCTGGCGACGGACGCTCTAAGCCGGGAATGCCCCACTCCATTTTCAGATCGTGAAACACGCTATAGGTGGGATCCTGGCGGTAATGCGCTTCCAGCATATTATGCAGATCACGGATAACCTGGGCATGCACGGGGCGCTGTGGCATGACATCCCCCTCCTGGGGATCAAGGAAGTCGGCTTCCGTCAGCGGCACGGTCTCCCAGCTTTCACGGCCATCCGGCAATGTACGTGTGATATAGCGCCAGCCCCGATCCGGGTCTTCGTCATGCGACGTTGGACTCGGAACGGCTGGCTCAGGGTCCAGCGTTGGTGTGACGGGCAGAGTTGACATGGCGTCCTCCAGCGTACGACGAATAACCGCGACACGCATTATAGAGCACGCAGCGCGTCGTGCCCAGCGCCGCCGAGGCCAGCGGCCTAGCCCCACGTACGCGCCCAGCCTGGCAGGCGCCGCGGCGTCAGGCACATTCGCTCAAAATGTATAACCAAGGTTGAACGCAAACCCATGAAAATCATTCGAGAACGTATACTGAAATCCTATGCGGGCATTCTCCCAGGTCGCCCCGCCTTCCTGGCTCACCGTACCAAAATCGATGGCCACGTCATCATAGGCCTTGCCAAAAATCTCGTTTCCAGTAAAACGGGTGTCGGTAAACGACCCCTTGATGCTGAGCTTTTTATTGACCAAAGGCCAAAAGGTTAAGCGCCCAGGCAGCATGATGGACATGCTCAGCCCGTTACGAAACAGTACGTTTTCTAAGGCGTAATCGATGTGTAGGTCACCAGCATGAATGGGGATCGTTTTGTAGCGCGACACGAGGTTCTGGAGGTCAATGTGCCAGGCTGGGGTCAGATGCAGCGTCACATCACTTTTGACGCCTAAGGCATACACGAGGCCGAGCGATGCAAGCTCCGGTGAGCCAGCAGCACCAAAGCGCACAATGGGGGTGATGTCCCATTCCCAGCGCTCCGGGTTGGCCAGCAAGAAGCGTGAGAGGGGCAAGCGTACGCCAAGTCCCAACGAAGCATTATAGGCTTTTGCTCCATCAGTCTCGGAGTAGGTCACGGGAAAATCCACGGCCAAGCCCAGGCCGTTACTCAGATTCCAGGTGTAACCGAGCGGCAGCGAGAGGACCGTAGAGTCAAAGCCGTGGGCCGCATAACGCCCGAAGCGTAAGAGGACACTGAATTGATTGGCTATCTTGGCATCAGCACTTGTGGATGACACATTGCTGCCCAGCCCAGAGTCCGCAATCGTCATGGTCTGAAATAAGCTGCCTGCGACACCAGTGACCGGATCAATCGGCGAAGTTTGCGCCAGCTTTTGCAAGAGACAGGTTAATTCACTCCCTCCTTCCTGCTTTAGGTACCTTTCAAAGGCGTGAGAACTGTCATCGCGTGTGTTCCCACGAAAGGCTCGGTTGATGCCACAGGATGGCACGACAAGGTTTAACGTGGTCTCCCCTTGGCCATATTGGAGACGCACCGGCAGTCCGCGCAAATCCAGACGAATGTTGACAGGGGATTGCTCAGTATAATTCGAGAACAGTCTTTCCAGTTGCGCGTTCTGGAGCGTATCAACGGCATCAAGGATGTCATGAAACCCGAACGACCTGCGCGTGTTCTCCACAGTCGCATCGAGGACAAACGGCGAGCGCGCAGAAGCCACCGTTGCGAAGACGAGAGACAGAAGCAGAGCAATGACGAGGTGAGACATGCCTGCCCTCCTGATGTATGACGTGGATGCCGAAGATTCCGTACAGTCCAGGACACACGGCCTCTAACTATACGACGGATTTGCCTTGCCAGTTTGACAAGGTACACGGTTACGTCTCATAGAGTCAAGACCCCCTTGAGTCGTGGTGCGCACCATGAGAGGGAGACTGCAGCCATGCTATACAACCCGATGGCCGCCATGGCAGGCCGCATTGTGTCGATTGAGCGCGATCCGCAGATGTTGCAGATCATCCGCGAGCTGTGCGGCTCTGGCCTGCTCATGGCGCCCGGCCAAGCTGATCTCGAGCACGCCGAGCTGGGGCCGCATCTGGCGCGCTATGTCATGGGCCACGACGAGGGCGGGCCAGCACGTTTCCGCCTGCTCAAGCTGGCCTGGGAGTATGCCTGCGACTCCTTCAGTGCCCGTCAGCTCCTGCATGAGATGTACAATGTCGGCAGTCTGACGACCAATAAGCAGCGCCTGGCGACGTCGTATGATACGAGTGCGGCGGTGGCGCTGGCCAAGACGCTGGCCGGCCTGAGCGCAGAAGGTCGTGGGGCGGGATGCCTGGGGCGTGGGACGTGAGGGGAGGCATAGAGGGGCACAGGTAGAGTGGCAGATGGCACGCTGAGCGTCGCTCCTGTCGGGCGCTCGGGTATGCGCCTCTCTAGACATTGAGCAATCCAGCTGTGGCATCAGCACCGCTAGTCTGAGCGTACGTCGCGGGAGCCTCGGCGGCGCGGCCCCCGCGGCTCGGACTAAGGGGCGGTGCCTTCCACGATGAAGGTCCGCGACGTCGCCGCCTGTTGGCGGATCGGCTTAATCTCCTGATAGGCGGGTGAATGATACCAGGCTTGCGCCTGCTCCATACTCTCGAACGCGATGACGGCGATGCGTCCCTTCGGTGCCTCCCCTTCGAGAGGGCTTATCTTGCCGGCGCGCACGATGAAGCGGCCCCCAAATGGCTCGATCGTCCCCAGCACGCGCGCACCATAGGGCTTGAGCCCCTCCGGGTCGTTCACCTCGAGCTCAGCGATATTCGTCAGCGCGGCACGTGCGCCTCGAGCCCGTGCGGGTTCCCGCCTCACTGCGTCGCGGCCTTCGCCATCCCACCGACAAAATCCGTAATCCGTTGCATCAGGTCGTCCTTCCCGCTGATGCCGTGACGCTGCGCGAGGTATACGCTTATATTGTAGCTCAGCCAGACCTTTCCGTGTTCGTCTTCCCACGCGAGCGCCTTCAGTGGTAGGTCGATCTCGACACGTGGATACTGCGGCAGCAAGAGATGGGACACGGCACCACGGCCGAAGATCAAGAGCTGTGCCGGGCGCACGTTGCCACCTTGCGTGGCAGGCAGCGCTTGATAATCAATGCGCGCAAAGACCTGAATAGGTGGCTGCGCCCTCCGCACTGTGGCCTCAAACCGGTCCATCGTTTCGGCCACCGAGTATAGGCTTGGTAATGTGGCGAAGCGCCCGAAGGCCATGTCCGGAGGTGTCGATTGTGTACGAGCGATCCGGGTGAAACCGAGGTGCGGCCTCGGGATGAAGGTCTCGCTCGAACACCGTTGTGGCGATGCCACGGCGAGCCAGCGCAATCGTCAGCAACAGAGCGACCGGACCGCCCCCCACGATACCGATGCTCGCGGTATCACCGTTCTTCACCGCTTCGGCCATTGCGCTTGTGTCCATTAGACTGCCACTCCCTGCTTTGGGCAAAGACCCTGGGCCTCTGCCGCTGGTTCTTCCGTCTTGGGTCTTCCAGGCGAAGCCCTTAGACAGCAAGTGCCAGGACATCTGTGTGCGTATCAACAGCGCGGATGACGTCCTGGATGGCCTCGACGGCCGTCTCTTTGAAATACGCTTCCCCGCATTGTGTACACACCCACGCGGGGATCGTATCGAGGATTAAGTGATACCCCTTTCGATCGATATGAAAGGGCGCCGTTCCACATGCCATCGTGCCGTGACACTAGAGACATTTCATGGGACTTTCCTGGTCCGCCTATCGTCTTCCCATTGGTTACTGCTGGGGAGATACGCGGTAATGATCGCTAAGTACTCAGGTTTTGGTGCGCACACGACATGCAGAGAGAGCGAGCACCAGCCCCGTACCCCAACAGCAAACCACTGTGTCCCCGCGGGTCTTCAGGATAATCTTCGATGACGTCTCCCGTGTCGACCACGTGTCGGACTTCTGCCGCGCTGATCAGACGCTCAGGCCGGGCCATCTGCTGCACAGCATGGGGAAGGAACAAGATTTTTCTGGCCGCTACCTGGCGGATGTGTTGCAAAACGGTGTTATGTGTTTCCACACCAGACGATTCTAGAGACAGTAGGGCCTTCTTTCAACTGAGACTTTGTTGGGGCCGAACGCCGAGCTTGAGCGACGGCCCACAGGGAAAAAGCAGCCCAAAAACGTCCGTTGTGGGCCGTCCGCTCCGAGCCGTTGTTAGGCTTGGTTAGCATGAGAAAAACATCTTCTGCCCACGATTTCGTGGCTTAAGTTTGGGGGTGGTTCGATTTATGAAGGCCGAACTGTTCTGTTGATTCTTCCAACAACTTCACAACCGCTGCTGCCCCATCCGAGGCCACCATGATTCTTGAGATAGTATAGTTACTCTTTCGACCAGCGTCTTTCAGTGACCCACCTAAATGATAAACTGTTTCGTCGCACTGCAAATATCGGTCATGCAAATCGGGGTGATACAGCAGACAATACCGTGACTGACCCCGTTCGTCTGCATATAGTTTTGACGCATCCAAAAAATCAAGAAACTCGTCCCCACTACGCCGTTTAGTTATCACAGTCACGGTGACTTGTTCCGGAATACCATGGAAATAGCGACGGACAGTTCCTTGGCCCATGTATGGATCGATGAAAACAAGCTCCTGACTTGCCGTTTCGCAAATCGACCGTATTTTCACGAAAGCTGTGAACGGTGAGCCTGCCTCTAGCACTGCAGAATCAAGTTCGCATGGAATCGCTAATATATTGCTAATTAGGGTTTTTCGAAGGTCTAGCAATTCGTTACGCAGTTTCTCGGTATCGTTACGAAACGATACCATCTGATTCGTAAATCGGTTGAGGCGTCCAGATATCTCCGAGTTCTCTATCTTATAGTTATGTCCTGCTTCTCCCCGAGTGAAAGCATCCAACATATGCTGGAAACTTTCACGGTCGTGGGTAAATTTTGCACTAGCTTTCGCCTGTGTTTGTGCATTCTGTTGGTCAGGGTAGTCTATAAGTTCCTCCATTGGAGCAATGAGTGCGCCGAACTTGAGTAAAAGCTCGGCTTGTTGTTCTTTACGGTTTGTCATAGCTTGACCATTATCGTCTTCATCATAGTAGATATAATTATCTCTCACCTTACGCGGAGCCCTGTACGGGGGTGAGGGCCCGTAAAGTGGCGAAAGCGGAGCGGAGGGCATTGAGGTAGAGTTTGGACTTTAGGGCAAAATGATGAAGCTTGGTCCTCATTTTCAGCCGCTCTAGTTTAATA
>SXGT01107097.1_pt1 | contig 31876 bp, 16 predicted proteins | sample 3176221 | NCBI WGS metagenome assembly SXGT01 (sample SAMN11356862, study PRJNA531348) | freshwater metagenome | isolation source: freshwater sample F1-120 | place: China: Fuxian Lake, Yuxi | collected 2017-12-25
GAGTGGACCTGCAAGGGCGGCCCCCGCCACGGCGAGGCCTGCGCGCCCACTGACACCACGGGCTGCGGCGCCGAGGGGATCTGCGGCAGCACGCCCCGCAATACGTTTGCCTGCAACGGCTTCGGCCCCGGCCCGAGCATTCTTGGCCAGGATCTCTTCCGTATCGGCGGCGCCCAGCAGGCGCAGAACAAGCAGGATTTCCACCCTGGCGTATTCGCGCAGATGCCGGTGCGGGGGCTGGTCTACTGGAACTCGCACGCCTTCAACGTGACGCCGCGCGACCACGTGATGAACGCACGCCTCAACTACTACTTCGCCGAGAAGACCGAGTCCCTGCACTCGCTGCGCAGCATCTTCGACGCCTCGCGGATCTTCGCGGCCAATGCGGCCCCTTACACCACCCAGACGATCTGCCAGGATCACGTCCTGCCGCAGGGCGCCAACCTCTACGAGCTGAGCTCGCACACCCACAAGCACGGCGAGCACTTCTGGATCGATCTGCTGAGCGGCGAACGACTCTACGAAAACTTCATCTACAACGATCCCGCCGAGGTCCGCTTCGACCCACCACGGGTCTTCGACTCACCCGACCCGGCAAAGCGCACGCTGCATTTCTGCGCGACGTACAACAACGGCGTCGCGGCGGACGGCTCGCCGGATCCCGAGGTCGTGACGCGCTCGTCGCGTGTGCCGGAGAGCGCGCGCCAACCGGGCTCCTTTGGCACCTGCGAACCGACGGCCTGCGTCAGCGGCAAGATCGGCGCACCCTGCGACGACGGCGTGCGCGGCAACCTCATGGGCAACGACGACGCCTGCGACTCGTCGCCCGGTGCCGACGACGGCTGGTGCGACGCCTGCTCGATCACCGCGGGCGAGAGCACCGAGAACGAGATGTTCATCTTGATCGGGAGCTACTTCATCCCTTGACGAGATCGCGGGCGCACCCACAGCCGGTGCGCCCGCGCCGAACCAGCCGACTGAGACAAGCGGCCGGGCCGACCCACGCGGCAGAGCTACTCGACGTAGCCGAGAGCATGCAGGGCGGACTCCAAGGCGCGGTCGAGCGCTTCGGGCGTGCCGGGCTTCGTGCCGTCGAACGAGCCATCGGCACCACGCGCCCGCCCGCGCTGCGCGAGATACTCGACCCGCAGAGGGTGCTCGGCGGCCACGTCCCGGGCCTCGAGCGGATCGGTCTCAAGATCGAAGAGACGCGGCTTGCCACCATCCACGAGCAGCTTCCAGCGCCCCTCGCGCACGAACCAACCCGCGACGGGTTGACGCCAGACACCAATTTCGCCGCCGGCCAGACCGCCACCGAGGCGCTGTCCAACGGCAAGCGGTGGACAGGCCTCCCCGGAGATCACCGCACTCGTCAGAGGCACCCCCGCCAGGTCGAGCAGAGCCGGGGCGAGATCGATCAGCGACGCCACTCCGTCGACCCGGGCGCCTCTGCCTCCGGGTATCAGGATCACGAGGGGAACGCGCACGATTTCCTCGTGCAGGGAATGGCCGTGCTGGAACGTGCCGTCGTCGAGGTTGCCGAGGGCCTCGCCGTGGTCCGAGGTGATCGCGACAATCGTGTTCTCAAGCAGATCGCGCCGGTCGAGCTCGGCCAAGAGCCAGCTCAACTCGCGATCGGCATAAGCGATGCTCGCGTCGTAGGCGGCGGGATCGAGAAGCGGGTCTTCCGAGAGCGGCTTGCCGATCACACGTGCGAACATCTCCTGCATGACCCGCGCATCGGCGGTCAGTGGACGGACGACACGCGGCGCTGGCGGAACCGGCTCGGAAGGAAACCGCTCGGCCAGATCCACAGGCATTTCGTAGGGATAGTGCGGATCGAAGGTCTGGAGCCAGAGGAAGAGCGGCCGGGGATCTCCAACATCGTCAAACCAATCGAGGAGGGTCTCGTGCAGGCGGCGCGCGTCATGACCCTCGAAGGGCGATCCAGGCGCCGGTGGCGGGGCCACAATCTCGAAGGTCTCGAAACCGCGCTTGAAGCCGGCCTCACCACGCAGCACGGGGTTGGCCAAAAACGCCGCCGCTCGATATCCCGCCTCATCAAAGCGCTCGGCCAGGGTCGGCTCCGGCGAGCGACGCAGCTCCTTCACTGGAATCGCCGAGGTCCGGATCGACGACATGATCGCCGGACTCGATTGCAACGTCGACGGACCGGGAGCGTAGGCCGCGTCAAAGACCAGTGCCTTCTCCGCCAAAATCTCGAGTTCGGGGGTCGTCGGCCGGCGATAACCGTAGAGCGAGAGGTGGTCGGCGCGCAGGGTGTCGATCACGTAGAGCAAGACGTTCATGGGTCGCTGCCGCGCCGGCTCGCGATCTCCGTTGCGTGCCGGCGCCGGCCGGCGTAATTCGAGAGTTGGCTTGATGAGCTGCTGCCGCCCGGCCAGCACGGCACGACCGATGGTATCGGGCAAGGCCGCAATCTCGATGCGCGCCAGGCCCCCTGGCCGTGCCGCGATCGCACCGCGCCAGCGCCCGGGACCATCCGGGGTCAGCGCCAGCGCCTCGATGCCGTCGCCTGTGGTCACGATGGCGCGCGGTGTGCTGGGGCGCACCCGTTGTGCCGAGCCAGCGCCCACCAGGGGTTCGCGCGATGGGGAGGTGATCTCGATGACGAGTTCGGCGGCGGCCGGGAGGTGCTGCGTGGCGTCGAGTTCATGCCGCGCCGCACCACGGCCAACCCGGGTCCGAGCCACCCTCGCCGCGGCACGGAGCGTCTTGACGATCCCCGCCGCCCGGGTTGCTTGACTTCCCCGGGAGGTCGGCTGATTCGGCAACGGCACATCCATGGCCGCAATCGTCCCCGGCACTGCCGGCAGCACCGCGCAGGGATCGCGCGCGAGCAGGTCGAGCACCACCGGCACCCGCAAAGGCCCGCTCACGCTCTGGCGCATCGCGGTCCCAAGACCGACGATGAGCACCACCAGTGCAGTCCCGCGCAAAACACAGGCAAGGAGCGCGGAAGGTCGGCGCCGAATGTCGGCAACGCTCACGCTTCGACCCGTGCGGCGCGCAGGTGCGAGCAGCGTATCTCGAGTCGGCCCCGGAGTTCGCCAGCCCTCACGTCTCGAGCCATGCGCGGTGCGCCTGCGAGCGATGCATCACCCCGAAGTTCGTCAGCCCTCACCATCGTCCCGTCCCATGCCCCGCGTCGCGCGAGGCGAGTGTACACGGCCAGCGGCCGGGTGCCGTCTCCCCGGGGGGGGCCGTGAGTCTTGGTCGCCCGGGCCAGGGCGGGCTATGATCTGGCCTCGCTCGGCGTCCGGCTCGCCCCGTGGCGCACGAGCCGACGCCCATGTCCGACCAAAATCCCATGCCCGCCGCCGCCGGGACGCCAATCACCGCCGCGGGCGACCGTGTGCGCACGCCTCTAGGCTACCGCCGGGTGCTCATCTGGGCCGCGCTTGCCGCGCTGATCTATGCCCTCGCCCTGCCCTGGGTGCTACGGCCCTGGTTCCCGGCCGCGACGGCCCTGCCGCGCAGCGAACTGCGCTACGGTCCGATGGAGGACACCGATCTCCTCCTCAACGCCTGGATCCTCGCCTGGATCGCGCATGCCACCACAACCGAGCCCGCCCGGCTCTTCGACGGCAACGCCTTCCACCCCGCGACCAACGTCATCTCGGGCTCGGAGAACATGCTCCAGCACCTGCCCTTGACTGCACCGCTGGCCGCACTCGGCCGGGACGCCACCGAGATCCTGGCCGCGGTCGTCGCCGAGAGCTTCATCGTCGCCGGCCTCGGCATGTTTCTCTACGTCCTCTGGCACACGGGTCGCTTCGTGCCGGCTCTGGCAGCCGGCGCCGTCTTCACCCTCGCCCCGTGGCGGGTGCAGAACGTGCCGCATCCCCAGTACCTGGCGACCGGCTTCCTGCCGCTGGCACTGCTCGCGATTGACATTTGGATTGAGAGTGGCCGCTGGCGCGCGCTGGCCGGTCTGGCCGTGGCCTTCGCGTTGCAGACCGCAGCCTGTCTCTATCTCGGCTACTTCGCCGGCCTCGCGATCCCGAGCTACGCGCTCGTCCGCGCGCTCAGTACCCGCGGCCGACGCGGCCGCGCGCTCGCCGGCCCGCTGCTCGGGCTCGTCCTGGGCGGACTCCTGGTTCTACCGCTGGCCCTGCCCTACCTGGCGGCCCGTCAGGCCGGGGTGATCCCGCCGTGGGAAATTGCGAGTTGGGGCGATTGGTCGTGGAAACCTTGGTGGTACCTGGGGCGCCCCTTCCTGCAACGGGCCGGACCGGTGGTGCTGGCAATCATCGCCGGCGATCTTCTCGCGCGTGCCTGGGCGCGCCGGCGCGTGGCCTCGCTCCGCCCGCAACGCTGGCCGGCCGAGCGAGCGCTCTGGGTGATGGCGGCCATCGCGGCCTGGCTCTCCGCCGGACCGCACCCGGAACTGCCAGGTGGTCTCGCGCTGCCCACACCCTATCCGCTCCTGCAGGCATGGGTGCCCGGCTTCGCCGAGCTGCGCGGACCCGGCCGGCTCTACATCGTCGTGCTCGCTGCGCTGGCCGCACTCGCCGGCTTCGCGGCCGCACGCTGGCAGGAACAGCTGGCGCCCTCGCGGATGCGGCGTGCCGTGCTCGGCGCAGTCGTCGTCCTCCTCTGTGCCGCCACCGCGGCCCCGCATCCCGCTCCGCTGCTAGACGTCGACCTCCGCCCAGGCGCTTCACCGCTGCACGACTGGCTGACCGAGCACGGCGAGGGCGCACCGGTGCTCGAGCTGCCCGCGCCGACGACCGATCACGACGTGCGTGGCAACCTCGCCAGCGCGCGCGCGATGCTCGAGAGCACGCGCGGCTTCTGGCCGCTGCTCAACGGCATGACCGGCCACCCTCCGGTCACGGCCCGCTTCGTCAATGCGATCGTGCGACGCCTGCCCGCGCCCGACGCACTCCGGATGCTGGCCAACACGCACGACCTGCGCTGGCTCGTGGTACACGACGATGCGCTGCTTGAGCACGAACGGGCGGCGTGGGCCGGCGACCTGCCACCGGGTCTCGTCCTGCGGCAGCGCTTCGACGGCACGTCGCTCTACGAAATCACGCGGGCCCCCGAGCCCGATCTCCGCGACCGCCTGCGCCAGGCCGCCATCGGCGGCAGAGGAGAACCCGCAGGCAGATCGGGCACGACGCCCCAGGCGACGGGATCACGTCCCCTCGATGCCCCGCCGCCCGAACCCCTCACCGTCGCTTGCCGCGCGGCGCGGATCGACGCCGTGGCTGTGCCCGCCGTGATCGCGATGGCGCCGCTGCCGCTGGCAGTGCCGGTCACCTTCAGCAATCTCTCGGCCTGCCCGTGGCCGGGTCTCGCCATCCGGCCCGCCGGGCTGGTCGGCTTGACCTACCGCTGGACCGACCCACATGGTCAAGCCTTTGTTTATCCACCCGCGGCCTTCTCACCCCTCCTGGCGGACGTGCCCGCGGGCGCGACCCTCGCCGATTCCGTGATGGTCGTCCCGCCGGCGGGCGACGAGGGGGCGTGGCTTCTCGACGTCGACCTCGTCCAGTGGGGTGTCGCGGCGCCGCTCGCGTCCGTCAGGCGCAAAGTCGAGCTGCGCGCCTTCCGCTGAGGGGCGCACATTCTCGTCTGCTTCGCGGTTCGAGCGGGCCCGGGGGTGGTGGGCTCGCGCGACGTCGACCTCGGGCGCTCCTACCAGAGCCGAAAGCCGCGATGATCCGCGGCGAAACCCGCCGCGACGAGGACCGGAGCAAGCGGATGCGCGGCCGCGGGCCTTCCGTCGATCGTGATCGAGCACCAGACCCGGCGGCTGCGTCCACCTGCCGCCGCGGCCAGCGCCCGCGCCGCCGCCAGCGCACGGGCACCATCGCGCATCGCCGGGAACGTCCAGAGCGCCCGACCGGCCGGCGTCGCGTACAGCAGCGGTTCACCATCGAGCAGGACGACGCGCGCTCCGGCGATCCGCCGCAACGACTCCTGCTGCGCCTCGGCGACGAGAGCCGGCCAGGGTAGCGCACCACCGAAGGGCTGCGCCGGATCGCACGCAGCGAGCACCACGGCGGTCGCAGGCGAACTTGTCGGCCGCGCGGCGCGCAGACGCTCGACCGCAGCCGGGAGCGCGAACTGCGCGCCGTCGAGGCCGGCGACGAAATGCCCGCGGCGCACGCGCCCCTGCTCCTCCATCACCCGCAGGACCGGGTAGATGCGCGCAAAACCCCCGGCCACCGCTTCCCCGGCGAGCGTTGCCCGCGCCACGATGCCGTGGCGCTCGAGCAGGGCGGTGGCATACGCGTGCGCCGTGCGGGTCGGATCGACCTCGCGAACGAAGAGCGGGGCTGTGCGCGACCAGCGGCCGCCCACGGCACCACCCGGGCTGCCGGATCTCGTCGCGCGCTCGCGGCCGCGCCGCCGCAACGGCTCGAAACCATCGTTGGTGACGAGGCCGGCCCACACCAACGCCCACAGCGCCTCACGCAGCGCCCGCAGCGCGACACCATCGAGTTCGAGAGCCATATCCTGAAAGAAGCAGGCCCCCCGCTCGCGCAGCAGCTGCAACAGCTGGCCCTCGACACTCGCCCCGTCCACGCCCGACTCGTCGGGTCGAGCACAGAGAAGCGGGGCCTGCGCGCGACGGCAGACGACGATGCGCCCATCGTCGCGCGACAGCCGGCCGCGGCCGAGCCACAGCCACTCGCCACTCGCGATCCTGCGATCGAGATCGGCCGGACCGTGTTGCGCCGTACGCAGCGGCAGCAGGACTTCCTCGAATTCGCGAAACGAGAGGGGCAAGCCCTCGAGACTCTCCAATGCCGTGTCGAGTACCGGCCGTCGGTCCGACGAAGGCGTGCCGCCGTGCCAGGCCAGTGCAAAGCGCGCGAAGGTGGCCGCGTCGACCGGCGCGATTTCGGCGCGGACCCGCGCCAGTGTGCGGCCACGGATCCGCCGCAACACGTCGCGCTCGACCCACTCGTCGGCCGGCCCACCGCCTGGAGCACCCGGAACCTTCGGCAGAAACCCGCCCTTTTCGAGGAAATCTTCGTCCTCGAGCGCGGCCAGCAAGCGCGCCGCCGCAGCGGCCGCGAGCCCGAGGTCGCGGGTCACCTCGCTGGCGGTGAAGGGGCCGCGCTGTCGCGCCCAGCGCCGCAGGACCTGAGCCTCGGCGTCATTCACTGATTCAAGAAACTCCGCCGGCAGCCGGCCATCGACGAGGCCCGGGCCGTGTGCCGCGACCGCGTCGCGCCAGAGTCCAGCCTCCTCGGCGGCGATCCAGCGAATGCGACCAGCGATCTCGAAGGGAAGGACACGCAGGTTCGCCGCCAGGGTCTCGAGCCAGTCTTCAGCATCACCCTCGCAACGTTCGCCGATCTCGGCGAGCGTCAGCGCGCCGAGTGCGCGCAGGAGATCGTGCAGCGCCTCGGGCGAGCGGGCCCGTCGCTCGGGGGAGAGGTGCTGCAACTCGGCCGCGACCTCGACGATCGCCGCCTCGTCAAGCAAACTGCGGAGATCGGTGGCTCCGAGAAGTTCGCGCAGCAGCCCGCGATCGAGGGCCAGCGCACGCGCCCGGGTCTCGGCCACCGGTTCGTCGCCCGAGTACATCCGGCTCGCCTCGAGACCACGCACGAGCGAGCGCGCAAGCGGTGAGGGCGCGCGGGTCAGAGCCTCGACGACGCGCACCGACCCGGCCTCGATACCGGCGAGCAACGTGCGCAGCGCCGCGAGATCGAACACGTCCTGGAGACAGGTGCGATAGGTCTCGAGCACGATCGGAAACGACGGGTAGCGCCGGGCTGCGGCCAGCAGTTGCCGAGCCTTGTGCCGCTGTACCCAGAGCGGCGTGCGGCGCCCCGGCGCCCGCCGCGGGAGCCGCAGCGCGCGGGCCGCCCCCTCGCGGAAGAGACCGGCGAAAAGGGCGGTCGTGCCGAGACGTCCGACCAGCAACTCCTCGATCTCGCTGGCGCGCGGCAGGAGGAAGTCCAGCGCCGGCGGTTCGCCGGAATCGGCCAGACGAAGCAGGATGCCGTCGTCGTTCCACACCGCCTGCACATCGAGACCGGCCCGCACCGCGAGCACCCCCTCCACCGCGAGTGCCCACGGCGCATGCACGCGGCTGCCCCAGGGGCTCAGCAGCGCGACGCGCCAATCGCCAAGTTCGTCCCGGAAACGCTCGACCACCACCGTGACATCCGAAGGCAGCGCACCGGTCGCGGCGCGCTGCGCGGCGAGGAGATCAGCCAAGGCCGCCGCGGCGCTCGCGTCGAGACCTGCCAGCGCCGCGGTCCGCTCGCGCACGGCACTCGCATCGAGTCCGCCGAGTTCGCGCAGGCGTGCGCCGATCGCGCGGCCGAGCTCGACCGGCCGGCCCGCGCCCTCGCCGCGCCAGAAAGGCAGCCGCCCGGCCTCACCCGGTGCCGCTTCGACCACGACACGGTCGCGTCCGATGTCGAGCACGCGCCACGCGGAGGCGCCGAGCATCACCACTTGACCGGGCCGGGTCTCGTAGACCATCTCCTCGTCGAGTTCGCCGACGCGCGGGCCGCCGAACCCGAGATGGACCGGCCAGAGCCCACGGTCGGGGATCGTACCGGCGTTGGCGATCGCGATCCGTGCAGCGCCGGGCCGGGCGTGCAGCCGGCCCGAGGCGCGATCGAAGTCGAGTCGCGGCCGCAGATCAGCGAAATCGGTCGATGGCCATCGCCCCGAGAGCAGATCACACACCGAGAGCAACGCGGCATGGCTCAAGTCGCGCCAAGGGGCTGCGCGCCGGACGAGCGCTTCGAGCGACTCGAGCGACCAGTCCTCCAGCGCGACCATCGCGACGATCTGCTGGGCGAGAACGTCAAGCGGATTCGTGATCGGAGCGAGGGCCTCGACCGCACCACACTCCATGCCCTCGACCACGACCGCCGCCTCGAGCAACTCGGCCGGATGCCGCGCGAGCAGCGTGCCGCGGCTGATCTCTCCCGGCGCGTGGCCGGCGCGGCCGACACGCTGGAGTGCGGTGGCCACCGAGCCGGGGCTGCCCGCGAGGACGACGTGCTCGACCGTGGCCATGTCGATCCCGAGTTCGAGACTGCTGGTCGCGACCACGGCCCGCAGCGCGCCGTTGGCAAGCATTTCTTCGATTTCGCGCCGGCGCTCACGGGCGATGCTGCCATGATGCGCCAGCACCAGCGGCGGGCGGTCGTCGGGCCTGCCGCCGGCAACCTGCGCCTGCCAGCCGCGGGTGAGCTCGTCGAGCCTTCGCGCCAGCCGCTCGCACGCGCTGCGACTGTTCACGAACACGATCGTCGAGCGGGCATCGAGGATGCCGCAGGCAAGGCTCGTCTCGATTGCGGGCCACACCCCCGGACGCAGGCCGTCGCCGCCCGCGGCCAGGTGTGCCTGTTCGCCGATCCACCGCCGGCGCGGGTCTGCGGCGCGACCCGTCGCTGCAGGCACGCGGCTCTCGGCCGGTGCTGGCGCAGCGATCCCAGCCTTGACTCGAACCGACGCATCACCCAGCCCGTCTGCCCACGGCGCCGCGACCCGCACGTCGAGCCGCGGCGCTGCGGTGACATCCACGATCCGGACCGGCCGCGACCCACCCAGAAATCCAGCCACCGCCGCCGCAGGCCGCGCTGTCGCCGAGAGTCCGATCCGTTGCGGGTCGCGCGGGACGAGCTCCGCCAGCCGCTCCAACGATAGGGCCAGATGTGCCCCGCGCCGGCTCGCCGCCAGCGTGTGAATCTCGTCCACGATCACCCACTCGACCCGGCGCAGCATCTCGCGGGCACCCGATGTGAGCAGGAGAAACAGGCTCTCGGGCGTCGTGACCAGGATTTCTGGCGGATCGCGCCGGAACGCCCGGCGCTCGGAAGCCGGAGTGTCCCCGGTTCGCACGCCGACGCGCGGGCACCAGGGCAGGTCAGCGCGGCCACCGGCCGCACGCACGATGCCCTCGATCGGACTCCTGAGATTGCGTTCGATATCGTGCGCCAGCGCCTTCAGCGGCGAGACGTAGAGAACCCGCACGCCCGCTCCCGCGGCCGGGTCGAGCAGCGTGCAGCGGTCGATCGCCCACAGGAACGCGGCCAGCGTCTTGCCGCTGCCGGTCGGCGCGAGCAGCCGGGTGTGATCGCCGCGGGCGATGACCGGCCAGCCCTCGGCCTGCACGCGCGTCGGCAGCGGGAAGGTGGCGGCGAGCCAGCGGGCAACGGGTGCTGAGAACAGACCTGCGACGGCGGCCGCGGGCCCGTTCACGAAACCATCTGGACGACCGAATCGCCGTGGTGGCGCAGGACGAAGCGCTCATCCTCGACGATCTTGCGCTTGGCTGCACGCTCGACGACGAAGTTGCCGAGGTAGAGCACGTCCATCTCCGAGCGACTGAAGGTATTGAAGGCGTTGGCGGGAGTCTCGACGATCGGCTCGCCCTTGAGATTGAAGCTGGTATTGAGCACGACCGGCACGCCGGTGGCCGCGCCGAACTTCTCGATCATGCCGTGGTAGAGCGGGTTGGTGTCGCGCTGGACGGTCTGGAGACGACCCGAGCCGTCGACGTGAGTGATCGCCGGGATGACTTCCCGCTTCTGCTCCACCACCGGGACGACGTAGAGCATGAACCGCGCGGGGAACTGATCGATCGCGTCGGGCAGCTCGAAGAACTCCTCGCAGCGCTCGGCCAGCACGCTTGGCGCGAAAGGCCGGAACGCCTCGCGAAACTTGATCTTCGCGTTGACGACGTCCTTCATCTCGGCGCGACGCGGATCGGCGATGATCGAGCGCGCCCCGAGCGCGCGTGGCCCCCACTCGAAGCGCCCCTGCATCCAGCCGCACACCCGGCCCCCGAGCAGATCGTCGACGACGCGATCGGTGAAGCGGCCCTCATCGTCGATCTGCTCGTAGGCGATGCCCTCGCGGCGCAGGAAGTCGGCGATCTGGGACTCGCGGTATTCGCTGCCGAGATAGGCGTGGCCGAGAGCCGCAGCGCGCGGTCGGCCGAGACCGTGATGGTACGCACACAGGGCGGCACCGATGGCGCCACCGTCGTCGCCCGGCGCCGGCGGCACGTAGAGTCGCTCGAAGCCTGCCTCGCGCAGTATTTTTGTGTTGGCCACGGAGTTCAGCGCGACGCCGCCCGAGAGGCAGAGGTTGCGCAGGCCGCTGCGCTGGCGCAGCGAGCGCGCCATCCGGATCAGGATATCCTCCGTCACGGCCTGAATCGACGCGGCCACGTCGCAGTAGAAGGGATCGAGCGATTTGTCGCCCAGCGCAGGATCGCGCGGCGGCTGCCCCATCACCGCGCAGAAGCGCTTCGAAATCGTCGTGTCGGGCGAGTGCTGGAAAGCGAAGTGGTCGAGGTCGAGCCAGTAGGATCCGTCCGAGCCGACGTGGATCATGCGGTGGATGCGGTCGACGTATCGCGGCACGCCGTAGGGCGCCATGCCCATCAGCTTGTACTCGCCCTCGTTCACTTCGAAGCCGCAGTAGGCGGTAAAGGCGGAGTAGAGCAGCCCGAGCGAGTGCGGGAAGCGGCTCTCCTGCTCGAGCGTGATGTTCGTCCCACGGCCGGTGCCCACGGTGCCGGTGGTCCACTCGCCCGCGCCATCCGTCGTGATGATCGCGGCCTCGTCGAAGGGGGAGCAGAAGAACGACGCCGCCGCGTGCGACATATGATGCTCGGAAAAGAGGATCCGCTTCGGGTCGATCCCGAGCCGGTCGCGGATCAGTGGCTTGATCCAGAGCTTGTCGCCGAGCCAGCGGCGCATCGATTCGCGGAAGACCCGGCGGGAGCGCGGGAAGGTGGCGAACGCCGTGAGCAGCAGACGCTCGAACTTGACGAAAGGCTTCTCGTAGAACACGACCCAGTCGACGTCGTGGATCGAGATCCCGGCGCGAGCCAGGCAGAAGTCGATCGCGCGCTGCGGGAAGCCACTATCGTGCTTGATGCGCGAGAAGCGCTCCTCCTCGCCCGCCGCCACCACGACGCCGTCGTGGACCAGTGCCGCCGCAGCATCGTGATAGTTGAACGAGAGACCCAGAACGTACATCGTCGCCCCCCGCGGACGTGCGGCTCCGGGTCGCCCGGCGCAGTGCCGACGACTCTGACCGCGCGACCACCGGCAGGAACTCCGTCTACCCGATGCCACGGACTCACTCCAAGGGGTCACCGTGGCGTCGGCCGGAGGTGTGTGATCCGGCGGGCAGAGCCGCACCGGCCGGGCTCACGGCCGCGCCCTTCAGGCCGTCTGTGCCTGCCGGGCAAGGCCGCGGTAGGACGCCTCGCGCGGGTCGAGCCAGAGCGGCCGGCCGGGCGTTCCGACCGGGACGGCGTCGCGCGGCGGTCGCGCGCCGTCACCGCACAGCGTCTCGAGTTCGGGCTCGGTCAGGCTGCCAAACCGCGCCAGGGCCTCGCCCGGCGTGGGATCGGGGCGCCGGGCCCGTTCGAGCTGCGGCGCCACCGCGAGCAGTGCGGCCTCATAGACATCGGCCGGCTTCCAGCCTGGGATCGTGCGTTCGCCGGCCGGCCCCCGCAAGATCAGGGTCGGCAGCGCGAAGCGAAGCCCATCGGCATCGACTACGGCCCGCCCACTGCCCTCACCGATCTCGTCGAGATCGAGCACCTCGGAACCGGGCTGGCGAGCGGCTCGCGCGTCCGCCCGCAAGGTCTCCTCGACATCGCGCGACGCCGCCCGAGCGAGGAGACGCCAGAGGTCGGCCTCGGGCAGGACACCGCGCAAGGCGCCGTGCATCTCCGCCGCCGATTCGGGAATCGCGCCCCAGACAAAAATAGATTCACGCAAGCGGCGCAGCACCTCGAGACCGAGTTCGGGGGCCCGCGCAAAAGCCGCCGCGGCGACCCGACAGAGGCGGCGCGTGTCGGCCAGGGGCTGCGCCAGTGTCGTCGGTGCGGGCATCGACGTATGGCCCGAGATCGTCCGCCAAGCAGCGAGTTGAGCGGCGATCGCCGCGGCCTCTTCTCCCGGGGGATGGGGCGACGACAGGCCCGTCAGCACGACCCGCCATTCGAGCCGCAACCCGAAGCGCCAGCGCAGGCGCCGCAACTTGGGCTCACTGCCCCAGCACCAGGCGCACGCGGGATCGGTGACTTCGACGACCTCGACCCCTGCGCCCAGCATGACCTTGGCCTTATGGCACTCTCAAGCGTTCGCTGGGAAGCCACAGAGTTGCCGCGCGCCCAAGAAACAGCCGCGCGGATCTGGCGACGTCCGGGTTCTCCGTCGCGGTACGGCCTCTCGACGGACCACTCCTGCTCGGCCAGACTGCCGACGTGGAGGACTGGACTGCCGGAGAGGATCCCAGCCTGCGAGAGGGAGCCCGCCGGCCTCGTCGAGCCGACGCTCGAGAGCGGAACGCCCCCGCGCGGGCCACGTCCACAGGAAGCGATGCGAATCGCGGAACTGGCGCAGAGCCTGCCCCGGGGCAACACCGCCTCTCCCGGCGCGTCGCCGTCGCCGCACTGGCCTTGCTCGGCGCGGCCGGGCTGGCCGTGGCCGCGCTCGGCGGCCTCGACGATCTCGCGGCACTGCGCGACCGCCACGGCGCGGTCGCTGGCCTGGCACTGGTCCCGCTCCAGACCCTGATGTCGGTATCGTTCTCGCCCATTCCGAGCGACGTCGTGGCGCTCGCCATCGCCTCGCTCTGCGGCTTCCGGGTGGGTAGCGTCCTCATCTGGATCGGCTGGATGGCCGGGGCCATCGTGCAGTACGAGTTGGCGCGGCACGCCGGGGGCGACGGGACGGCCGCGCGACTCCGCGCCCGCCTCCCGCGGCGCCTGCAAGCGCTCGATCCCGGCCATCCTCTCTTCCTGATCTGCGCCCGCTGGCTGCCGCTCGGGCCGCATATCGTGGGCACGGTGGCGGGTGCGCTGGGCGTGCCGCGGGGGCGCTACCTCGGCGCGGCCACCCTCGCGACGTTGCCCGTGAGCCTGCTGGTGGCGGCGATGGGTGCCGGTATGGCCAGCTGGCTGACGATGCCTTGAGAACATCAGCCGGGCCCCCGAACGCGCCGGGCCAGTCTAGGCAGCTTCGCCGGGCCAGAACAACGGGGCACAGCACAACAGGTGGGAGTTTCCGGCCGCGCCAAATCGTGCTCGCCGGCGGCGACACCCCGAAACAAGCCGGAGGTGCACTTTATGACTTCCCCACCACGCGCCGATGATGAACCTTGGGTTCCCCACAGTTCGGGGCCCCGGCCGGGGCCCTTGCCACCCCGTTCCCATTCTCTTTCATCTCGTTCGGAGGACATCCATTCATGAGCAAGCCGGTCGTCATCATCCCCTCGATCCGCACCATCGAGGCGGACCGCATCGCCGCGATCCCCGAGGACGTCGACATTTTCGTGGTCGATGACTCCGACGGAAACATCAAGCCCTCGCGAGACCGCATGACGGTCTTCACCTACGCCGATCAGCGCGAGGTGATGGGCAAGGACTACGACCTCATCCCGCACAAGACGGCGGCCTGTCGTAACTTTGCCTTCTACTACATCTACAAGCATACGGATCACGACCTCATCATCACGCTCGATGACGACGTCTTCTGTCCGCCCGACTTCATGGCGGCGTACTCCGCGATCGGCACGACCCGCGAGTTCCCGAACGTCGAGGTCGATGGCTGGTACAACACGATCGACTTCATGGGCGTGCGCGGCGATGGCGGCCGCGAGATCTACCCGCGCGGCTTCCCCTACTGGCTGCGCAGCCCGCTCGAGAAACGCTTCGGCAAGGTCACCGGCCGGATGGTCTGCATCATGGGCCTGTGGACCAACGTGCTCGACTATGACGGCCTTGACAAGTACCTTTTCGAAGATTACCGCTCGCTGCACCAGGAAGCGAAGCTGGTGGAACCGCTGCTCAGCGTCGGCACGCCGAAGTGCCCGACCAAGTTCTCGTTCTGCGCGATGAACTTCGCCTTCCACCGCGACATGCTGCCGGCCGCCTATCAGATGCCGATGGATCGCGAGATCGCACCGGGCTACCCGATCTGGCGCTTTGACGACATCTGGGCCGGCTATGTGATCGAGGCTCTGGTGCACAAGCGGGGCGGCGCCGACGTGATCGGCATCGGCAACCCGGTCGGCACGCACCTGAAGGAAGGCAACCTCGTCAAGGAAGTGCACGGCGAGCACTACGGCCACCTGATGTCGCCCTACTTCTACGACATGATCGAGACCGGCGTCGCGGCGATCGCGCCGGGCACCTACGCCGCGATGTACCAGGATCTCTTCGGGACGCTCTCGGCGAACTTCACGAAGATTGCCGACGACCTGCGCTGCCCGGAACTCTACCGCGGCTACTTCCGCGAGACCTTCGAACGGCTGCACCGCTGGTCGTTGCTTTTCGACCGCGAGGATTCGTCGAGCGAGCGGCGCAGCGCGGTCGGCTGACACAGCCCACCTGATTTCGTGACGCGGGGGGTGGGGCAGTACAGCCCCACCCCCCATTTTTTTCCCGCCGCAGCCGCCGCCCCAGTTGCCGCCCCGACGGGCTTCGGGCGCTCGGCTGAGATAGCGAGGGTCGATGGCGGCCATTGAGACCTCTGCCGCCGCGGGCGGCTTCGACCTCTGGCGTCGACGCGCCGGTTTCCTGCTGGCCCCGCTCGCCTTCGCTCTCGCCTGGCAGGTCGCGAGCGGCTTGCCGCAGCCGGCGCACCGGCTCGCGGCCATCCTCGCCACCGTAATCGTCCTCTGGGTCAGCGAGGCCCTGCCGCTCGCGATCACCGCCTGCCTCGGCGTCGCAGCGGCTGTGGTGCTCGGCGTGGCGCCGGCAGCGGTGGCGTTTGCGCCTTTCGCCGATCCACTGATCTTTCTCTTTGTCGGGACCTTCATCCTGGCCCGGGCGATCTTCTTCCATGGTCTCGATCGGCGCTTTGCTTTCGCGATCCTCGGTCTCCGCTGGGTCGGCGAAAGCCCGCGCCGCGTGCTGGCGGCGTATGCAGCGGTCACCTGCGCCCTCTCGATGTGGATCAGCAACACCGCCACCACCGCCATGATGTTCCCGATCGGCGTGGCACTGCTCGCGTTCATGGAGTCGCACGGCGGCGTCTCGCGAGCGCCGCGCTTCGCCAGTGTGCTGCTGCTCGCCAATTCCTTTGCGGCCTCGATCGGCGGTCTCGCGACTCCGGTCGGCACAGCGCCCAACCTGATCGGGATCGGTTTCCTGCGGCGCGAGACGGGCGTCGATCTGAGCTTCTTCTCGTGGATGGCGCTCGGCGTCCCGGTGGTCGTGGTGCTGCTCACTGTTGCACTACTTGACTTCTGGCGCTCGGGCGCCCCACGCAACTCGGCGATGCAAGGGATCGCCGCGATGGTCGCTCGCGAGCGGGAATCGCTCGGCCCGTGGACGCGCGGCCAGCGCAATACGATCGTGGCGTTCGGGCTCACGGTCGCCTTCTGGGTCCTGCCCGGCATCGTCGCACTCGTCGTCGGCGAGCAACATCCGCTCTATCGACAACTGACGGGCGCTCTGCCCGAGGGCGTCGTGGCCCTGCTCGGCGCGAGCCTGCTCTTCCTGCTGCCGATCGATCTTCGTCGTCTCAAGTTCACGCTCGAGTGGGACGAAGCCGTGCGCATCGACTGGTGGATCGTGTTCCTCTACGGCGGCGGCATCGCGCTGGGCACGCTCTGCTTCAAGACCGGCCTCGCCGAAGCCATGGGGCGCGGCCTGACCCAATTGCTCGGGGTTCAGAGCGATTTCGGCCTGCTCGTCCTCGCTACGTCGATCGCGGTCGTGCTCTCGGAGACGACGAGCAACACCGCGTCGGCCAACATGGTGGTTCCGGTGGTGATCGCCATCGCCCGATCGGCCGGACTCGATCCGGTGCTCCCGGCGGTGGGAGCGACGATGGGTGCCTCGCTGGGTTTCATGCTGCCGGTTTCGACGCCGTGCAACGCCATCGTCTACGCCTCGGGACGAATCCCGCTCGCGACCATGATGCGGCACGGCATCGTGCTCGACGTGGTCGGCGTGATCGTGGTCGTGGCGGTGCTCTCGACCCTCGGACCATTCGTCCTGGCCGCGGTCTCGGGCTGACCGGAGGCAACCCTGACCTCAGCGCACGCGGAGGCGGAGTCGCTTGCGCTTGGACGTCGCAAAGAAACCATCGGTGACGTCGAGCAGCGCGTCGTAACTGCCGGCACCCAGGGTCACCTCGGCGCGCACCGTGGCGGGATCGACAGCGCCGAAGCTCCACTCGCCGAGCAGCGCGCCGTCGGGAAAGCGTCGCAGCTCCATCTCGTAACCGGCAAGCCCCGCCGACACCCCATGCGACCTGAGCGCCGAGAGCTCGATCCGCCGCGGCAGGCCCCGCTCCAGCACCGACTGGCGCAACGCCGCCACCGGCCGCCGCAGTCGGCTTGGACAGGCACCGAATTGTAGAGCCGCGATATCGGCATCGCCCGGCCCGACCGTGCGATCGTGATCCAGATCGGCCGCGGGGTTCCAGGCCACATCTCCCGGAGACGTCCCCTGAGCCAGAGCGACCGCCGCGATGTCGGCCCCGTCGACAAAGCCGTCGCCCGCGATGTCGGCGTTGCAACCCGGATGGACCACGGAGACACCCGTCGGTGGGGCTTCCAGGGGGAGACGCACGGGCCGATCGAGGTGGACCGGCGCCGTGGTCTCGAGCGTGGTCCCGCAATCACCAAAAAAAAGCCGATCGGCCAGCATGCCGCCGGCGCGGACATCGAGACACCTCTCGCCCGGAGCGTCGATCCGCACCATCGAGAGCTGGGTTCCGGTCGAGCGCGCGCCGATGCGCAGCGTGCCCTCGAATTGGTCGTAGGAGAAAGAATTGTCGAGATCGTCGTCCTCGAGCCAGTGCAGCGGGGCCTCGAGAAACTGGTTCCCCGAGAAACGATTCTCGTCCGAATCGCGCATCTCGAGCCCCTGGTGACCGCCGCGCGTCGTGTTGTCGATGATGTCGTTGCGATCGGCATGGATGACGTAGAGCTGCTCGAAACCGTTGTCGGCGACGAGATTGTCGCGAACCTCCACGCCCTCGGAGCTCGTGAGGTGGATCCCTTCGTTGCCGTTCGCGAGCACCTGGTTGCGGCGCACGATGACGTCCTGCGAGTCGGCGATGTCGATCCCATAGCCCGTGCCGTTGACCTCGGGGTCGAACCAGCCGTTGTCACGCACCAGATTGTCTTCGACCGTCACGCCCGACGAGTTGTTGACGTGAATCCCCCACCAGAACCCCGAGACGACGCAAGCGCGCAACGTCGACCCGGTCACGGCTCGCGTGCTGGAACCCGTCTTGATGCCGAACTCCTGCTTGGTCGCATCGGCCGGCCCGAGGATGGCGTGGCCGGCGCAGTCGAGCACGACGTCGGAATCGAGCCGCAGCCCGACCAGTTCGTCGCCACCTCCCACGGGCCACGCGCACGGGCCGATGTCGGCCGTGAGCACGGTGTCCGCGACGACCCGGTCGCCACAAGCGCAGGGCACGGCCCCGCCGCAGTCGGCCGCACGACCGACGCCGACGGTCCCCAACGCCAGCAACAGGGCAAGCGGGCCGATCCAGAGGTGGCGACAAGGGCGCAGGTGCATCTCTCTGCCGACGCTAGACGGGCGGCAAGAGATCGCGCAAGAGCGATCGTGAGCGCCATCGGGAGCACGCGGTCGCGCGCTCGCGCCCCCCGATCCGGACCAGGGGCTCTGACTCGGGCGGTGCAGGTCGGGTTGGCTTGGCCATCGCGCGTGACCCCTCCGGCCACCGGACCGGGGGCTTTGACGGAACCGCCGGGACGGCATAGCCGTGGTCGGCATGACGCTCTCATGCAGACCACGCAGACCGACGACTCCCCTCCACGGCGCGCTGGCGATCGCCGCTGCCGCCGCGCTGACGCAGGCCTGCGGCAACGTCGCGCCTGCCCCCATCCATCTCGACACGCCCGACGGCGACCGCTGCGAGATCCTCGCTCCCAGCGAGTGCCTGCTGCCCTTCCCCTCCGACGCCCTGACTCGCCCCGACCCGACTACCGCCACCGGGCGACGGGTCGCGTTGGTGCGCGAGTCGATGCCCGCCAACGTGAGTGGCGTGCGGATCGACCCGACGCAGTGGAACCGCGAGGACGGGTTCAGCCCGGTGGCGCAGATCACGGTCTTCATCCCCGAGCTCTCGGCCGAAGGCCTGGCCCTCCTGCCACCGAGCACCGACCTCGCCCGCTCGCTTCTTCCCGACTCGCCGATCGTGCTGCTCGATGCGACCGACGGCGACCGAGTGCCCTTCTGGGCCGAGCCCGATCTGCACACGCCCGCCGAACGACGTGCGTTGACGATCCATCCCGCGCGCGCGCTTGACGAGGGCCACCGCCACGTCGTCGCGCTGCGCGGCCTGCTCGGTGGAGTCGGCGAAACCAGCGACGGGTCCGATCTCGCGCACGCCGCAACCGTGCTTGAACCGGATCCTGTCTTCCGGGCCTTCCGCGACGGCACCCCGACCGACAACGAAATCATCGAGGCGCGACGCAGCGCCATGGAGCGGGTCTTCGCCGACCTCGCGCGGGCCGACGTAGCGCGCGAGGATCTCTACCTGGCGTGGGATTTCACCGTCGCCAGTGGCTCATCCATCGCGCGCCGGCTCCTGCACATGCGCGACGACGCCCACGCGCAGATCGACCCGGCGGCGCCCTCGTTCACCGTCGGCTCTGCCGGCGATGTCGGGCTGGCGCGCGTGGTCTCGGGTACCTTCGAGGTTCCGCTCTACCTGAGCGGCGAGGGCGAGCCGGGGAGCGGCCTCAACGATGCGGGCGGCGACTCCCTGCCGGTGCGCAACGGCAGCTTCGCTGCGAATTTCTACTGCACGGTACCCCTCACGGCCAGTGCCGGGAACCCCGCCCGGCTCATGCTCGCCGGGCACGGCCTGCTCGGCACCGGCGCCTACGCCATCGACATCGGCCTGCTCGCGGCAAGCGTCAACATGGCGGTCTGCGGCACCGACTTCATCGGCATGTCGGCGGGCGACGTCGGTCACGCGACGCGTCTGCTGCAGGATCTCTCCGACTTTCACACCATGCCCGACCGACTGCTGCAGTCCCACCTCAACTTCCTCTTCCTCGCCGAGGTCATGCGTCATCCCGCTGGATTCGGCTCGCACCCGGCCTTTCAGCGCGACGGGCAGAGCGCGCTCGATGGCAGCGATGCGTTCTATCTCGGCGGCAGTCAAGGTGGTATTCTCGGCGTCGCCACCACCGCCGTGGCGCAAGAGCGCCACTGGACCCGGGCCGTGATGGCCGTCGGCGGCGCGGCCTACAGCCTCATGATCCCGCGCAGCGTCGACTTCGATCCCTTCGATACGCTCTTCCGCAATGCCTATCCCGATCCCCTCGACCAGACGCTGGCCTTCAGCCTGATCCAGATGCTGTGGGACCGCGGCGAGGCCAGCGGCTACCTCCAGCACATCATCGGCGAGCCTTACCCCGGCACTCCCGACCACACCGTGCTCTGGTTCGAGGCCTTCGGCGATCACCAGGTCGCGAACATCGCCACCGAGATGGCGGTGCGGACGACCGGGGCACCGGTCCGCCAGCCGGCGCTCGCGCCGGGTGTATCGACTTCGGTCGAGCCCTTCTGGGGCATCCCGTCCATCCCCGAATTGCCCTGGGACGGCTCGGGCCTGGTGGTCTGGGACTTCCAGGTCACACCGCCACCGCCCGACGGCAATCTGCCGCCCCGCGAGGGACGCGACCCGCATGGCCGGGCCGCCGACGAAACCCGCGTCCTGGTGCTGGTCTCGGAGTTCCTCAAACCGGGCGGTCGGCTGGTTGACGTCTGCGGCGGCGCACCCTGCCGATCGACACCCTAGCCTCTGGTGCAGCAGGGGCTGTCCGCTGCGACGGCCCCTGCTACCCGAAGCCGTGTGCGTGATCTCCGCATCGCGGGTCCGAACGGCATCGAGCTGCACCTGCTCGACCATGGCGGGACGGGTCCGCTGGTGGTGCTGGTGCACGGCTTCATGGAGCACGCCCACGCCTGGGACTTCGTCGCACCACACTTGACAAGCGCGGGTTTCCACACGGTCGCCCTCGATTGGCGCGGACACGGCGACGCGGATCGAGTCGGAGCCGGCGGCTACTACCATTTTTCCGACTACATCGCGGACCTGGCGTTCGTGGTGCGGGCACTCGGCGAACCAGCGGTGCTGGTCGGGCACTCGATGGGCGGCAACGCCTGCCTGCTCTACGCCGGCACCGAGCCGGGAAGGGTCGCCGCCCTGGTCAATATCGAGGGCCTCGGGCCGCCGGACAGTCTCTTTGCCACGGCACCCGAGCGCTTCGCCGGCTGGATCGACGACCTCACCGGCGACATGCTCCGCAACCAGGCGGAGCGCACGCTGACTCTGGCTGCGGCCGAGCAGCGACTGGCGCGCAACTTCCCGCTCTGGCCGGCCGAAGTGGTGCGGCATATGGCGCTGCACGGCACCTGTCCAAGCGGAGGAGAGCGCCGCTGGAAGGTCGATCCCCTGCACCGGACACGCTCGCCGCAGCCCTTCTACGCCGCCCAAGCTGCTCACTTCTGGCAGCGGGTCGACTGCCCCGTGCTCTACCTCGAGGGGGGCAGGAGCCTGCTCTCGGCGGCGGCGCTCGACATCGACCATAGAGTTGCCGCGCTCGGGGCGGAACGGGTCCGGCTGCCCGACTCGGGCCATCACCCCCACCTCGAACACCCTGAAGCCACGGCTCGGGCCATCGCGGGGTTTCTCCGCAGGGTCCTGCCGCACGCCGAATCCGCGGATGGCTCGCCTGAGCGGGTGCCGCCTTGATCGGCGACCCCGGTCCGGGAAAGGGCCTGCTGGCCTCTGGCCGGCGGTGAGCTTCCATTCAGCCGCCTCGCGAACTTGCATTCGGCCGCTCTCAGAACTTGCATTCAGCCGCCCTCAGAACTTGCATTCAGCCGCCCGAAGGATCAATGATCCACCGTGCTTGGCACTGCCACTCCCTACCCGCGCCACGTCGCACCCCGTCTGCGCGAGGCGCTCGGCGACACCCCCGCCGTGCTGGTCCACGGCCCACGCCAGTGCGGCAAGACGACCTTGGCGCGTGTCGTCGGGGAGCCCCGCGGCTACCGCTACGTGACGTTCGACGACGAGGCGATCCGGCGCGCTGCGAGCAACGACCCGATCGGCTTCGTGAATGGTCTTCACCCGAAGACTATTCTCGACGAGGTGCAGCGGGTGCCCGAGATCTTCACGTCGCTCAAGGCCGTGATCGACCGCCGCAGGACGCCGGGACGTTTCATCCTTGCCGGCTCGACAAACGTCCTGCTGGTTCCCGGCCTCGCCGATTCACTGGCCGGCAGGATGGGCATTCTGCGACTCCATCCGCTTGCACAATCCGAACTCGAGGGCAGGCGGCCGCACTTCATCGACGCGCTGCTTCGTGGCCGATTCAAAACGGTGATTTCGGAACGTCTGGGGATCGGGCTGGCGGAGAGGATCACGAGCGGCGGGTATCCTGCCGCCCTGACGCGACGATCCCCGGCACGACGTCGTGTCTGGTACCGCGATCATGTTGAAACGCAGATCCAGCGCGACGTGCGCGACCTGACGCGCATCCGCTCGCTCGACGCTCTGCCGAAACTGCTCGCGCTGGCGGCCGCGCAGACCGCGCGGCTGGCCAATATCGCTGATCTCGCGGCCCCCTTCGAAGTGAGCCGTCCGACCATCCAGGAATACGTCACGTTACTCGAGCGGATTTTCCTGCTCGAGCTGCTGCCGTCCTGGCACACGAATCGACTGAGCCGGGTGGTCAAGCGACCAAAACTCCACATGGCCGACACCGGGATTGCCTGCTCGCTGCTCGGTATCGATGCCGCCGCGCTCGACAAGGAGAGGGAGTTGCTGGGCTCGATGCTCGAAACCTTCGTGCTCCAGGAACTGCGCCGACAAGCGAGTGCGCGCGCCGAGCCACCCGCCTTCTTCCATTTCCGCGACCGCGATGATTTCGAGGTGGACATCGTCGTGGAGCAGGGGCATTCGGCGGTGGCCGGCATCGAGGTGAAGGCGGCCGCAACCGTCGGCGAGGCTGATTTTCGTGGGCTGCGCAAGCTTCGGGACGCGGCCGGGCGGCGCTTCGTCGCCGGCGTCGTGCTCTACGACGGCAGCGCCACCATCGACTTCCACAACGGGATGTTCGCGGTTGCCCTGCGCACGCTCTGGGACGCGCCTTAGCTGCCTGTGCCGAGTACCTCGTCGAGCCGGGCTCGGCCCCGGTTTGGCGGACGAGGGACGGGGTCCGGGTATCCACGCGCCGGACGTCGTTCCTCGACGCCCCCCGCCGAGTTGCCACATGGCCGGGGGACCCCTGCCGCGTGCAGATTTGCGGCCGGCACCCCCCGTATGAAACCCTGCCCCCCTTGAGGTCCCGTTGGGGCTTCGTTCAACACGGTCTCGGCCCGCTCGGCCGATGAAGGAAAGGGAAGGCAGCGAACATGCAGGCACGTATCCGGGCGACGGCCCTTCTGGCAGCCTCGTTCTGGCTCGCGACGGGGTCGCAGGCTCTGGCGCAGCACGAAATGGCCGCGCCGGGAGCCGCACCGAAGGCCCCACCAAAGATCGACAATGATACTTTCTATGCCCTGGGCGCGGCCGTCGCCCAGAACCTGAGCCCCTTCGAGCTGACGGCAGCCGAACTCGCCCAGGTGCAGCAGGGTCTCGTCGACGCGGTTCAGAGCAAGCCTCTGCGCGTCAAGCCTGAGGATCAGCGGGATGCCTTCCGCGCGCTCGGACTCGAGCGACAGAAAGTCGCGGCTGAACGCGAGAAGACCCGCGGCAAGGCCTACCGCGACGAGGCCGCGCAGAAGGACGGCGTCACGGTGACGAAGTCCGGTCTGATCTACGAGGAAACCTCTGCCGGATCGGGCGCCCAGCCGACCAAGACCGATCGCGTCAAGGTTCACTACAAGGGGATGCTGACCGACGGCACCGAGTTCGACAGCTCGTATGGCCGCGGCCAGCCCGCGACCTTCCCGTTGAGCGGTGTCGTCCCGTGCTGGACCGAGGGTCTGGCGCTGATGAAGGCCGGCGGCAAGGCACGGCTCGTCTGCCCGCCGGAAATCGCTTACGGCGACCGCGGCGCGCCGCCGCGCATCAAGCCGGGATCGACGCTGGTGTTCGAGGTCGAGCTGCTCGAGATCGTGGCCGAGCCGAAGCCGACGGCGGCCGCGGCAGCCAAGAAGTGATGTTGCGGGGCCGGCTCGCGCCGGCCCCATGCGGCGCACGAGCCCACCGGGAAGGACGTCGCAGGACGCCTCCCCGGTGGGCTCGAACGCCCCGCTGACCGGCGCCCCGTGTCGCGCCTGCACGGAGCGCCGCCGCGGCTGGCGTGCGGGCCGCCTGACGCGCGAACTCGCGCCGCACCTCGCCGTCTGGCAGGAGTGCCCGCCGATGCAGGAAGACGGTGAAGTCGCCCCGGGCAACCAGAAAGATCCGCCGGGAATCGACTGCGCCGCCCTTCGCCCGCTCCTCGCAGGCAAGATCGCCGGCGCCGACGCACCGCTGCGAGCCCGGCTGCTCTCGGGCGGCCGCTCGAACCTGACCTACCTGATCGAGAACGCAGCCGGGGCGTGGGTGCTGCGCCGCCCGCCGCTCGGCCACGTCCTGCCGACCGCGCACGACATGGCGCGCGAGTTCCGCATCCTCTCGGCCCTGGCCACGAGCGACGTGCCGGTGCCGCAACCGCTCGTCCTGTGCGAAGACCAGAGTGTCCTCGGCGCGCCCTTCTACGTGATGGAGTACCGCCGCGGCATCGTGGTCGAGGCAGCCTTGCCAGCGGGCCTGGCCGAGACGCACGACGACCGGCGTCATCTCTCTGAAATCGTGATCGACACGCTCGTCCGCCTGCATTCGATCGACTGGCGCGAACGGGGACTCACCGGCTTCGGCCGCCCCGAAGGCTACCTCGAACGGCAGCTCGCACGCTGGCGCCGCCAGTGGACGGCCTCGCAGACGCGCGATCTGCCCGAAGTCGAGCGCGTGTTGACGCTGCTCGAAGGCGTGCGACCCACCTCGGGGGACGCCACGATCGTCCACGGCGACTTCCGGCTCGGCAATCTGATGCTCGCCCCGCTGCGCCCGCCCGGGCTCGTCGCGGTCCTCGACTGGGAGATGGCCACGCTGGGCGACCCGCTGGCCGACCTCGGTTGGCTCCTGATCTACTGGGGCGAGCCCGGCGATGTCTGGCTCAGCGGCGGGTTGCAGGACGCCATGGCATCGACCGCGCTCCCCGGTTTCCTGACGCGCCGCGAACTCGCCGAACGCTATGCGCAGGCGCGTGGCATCTGTGTGGGCGCAACCGATTTTTATGAGGTTTTCTCGCTCTTGAAGCTCGCCGTGATCGCCGAGGGTATCCGCGCACGCTACCTCGCCGGCCGCACCGTCGGGGCAGGTTTCTCGGGTTTCGACGCGACCGCGCCCCTGATCCGCCGCGCGCTCGACCGGGCGTCGGCCTCAGCGGACGCCCGACTCCGGCCCTGACCCGCCCCGCCACGAGCTTCCGCCCCGCGACCGGACACTCATCCCACATTTCGGGAGGCGGCCGCGATTTTCCTCGTTGCTGGAGCTTTTCCAGCCGTGATAGGAGAGACCGATCGGTCGCCTCCAGACGAAGCGGCCGGAATCGATACCGCAAGTTCTCCTGCCGTTGGCGTGGTGGGGTCCGCCGCTACCGGAGACCATCTCTTGAACAATCGTATCTTTACAGCGATCGCAGCCGCGTCCTGGGCAATCGTGCTCGTCCTCCCGCAGTCGAGCACAGCCACGACACCGGCCGACCTCTGCACGGGCAACCCGTGCGTGATCTCCGCCAGCGCGACGATCGACCCCGGGTCGCATCTCGACTTCGGTGCGGCCGCCCTGCGCATCGGCGCGGGCCGCACTCTCACCATCGGCGCGGGCGCAGCCCCGCGCGCGGTCTCGATCCACGCGGCTTCAATCGTCCTTGAGCCGGGCGCGCAGATCGATGGCGGCGGCGATGATTCCCATCTCGTCCTCGAAGCAACCAGCGGCAATTTCGAACTGCAATCGAGCGGCGCCAGCAAGTCCAAACTCGATCTGCGCAGCAGCTTCGCCGGCGTACTCGCCATCGACGCCAGTGGAGACGCGCTGCTCGACGGCCTGATCGACGCCGGCGCTCCTGGCCCCGAGGCCATGGGCGGCCTCGTCGACATCGCCGCCGACGGCCGGGTGACGATCTCCCAGAAAATCAGCCTCGATGGCACCGGCCTCTACGGATCAGCAGGAGAACTCTCCGTGATGGCCGGCGGGGCGATCGATCTCAACGCCGACATCTTCGCCCCGGGCCAGGGCGCCGCCGGCGCCATCTTTCTCGAGAGCATGAGCGGAGATGTCACCGTCGCCGCACGCATCGACGTGAGCGGCGTCGGCGCCGACGCCTACGGTGAATCCGTCGATCTGATCGCGCGCAACGGGAGCGTCACCCTCGCCGAGACGGGCGAGATCAAGGGCACTGGTGGCTCGGGCGACATGGAAGCCTGTGGCGACGGCGCCATGGTCACATTCGACGCGGCACTTGGTGTCACGCAGGCGGGCTCGATCGATCTCGGGGGCGGATTCCAGTGTGGCGGCGGCGAAATCACCGTCCTCAGCGGCGGCACCTTCACGATGGAGCCCGGCAGCTCGTCGGACCTCACCGGCGCCGGCGGCTACGGCTACGGCGGGCTCATGACCATCAGCGCCGGCGGCGATGTGCGGCTGGGCGGCATCAAGCTCAATTCCCCCGGCAGCGGCGGCACGCTGATCGCGGGCACCCAGCGCAAGATCACCTTCGAGGGCTCGGTCGACCTCCGCGGTACCGGCACCGATGGCTTCGGCGGTCTGGTCGAGGTGACCGCATGCGAAATCGATCTCGCACCGAGCGGGTCCATCGACAGCTCGGGTCACTTCGCATTCCCCGGTCTCGGCAAGAACCTCCTGCGTGCCAGCGGTGCGATGACCCTGCGCGGGAACCTGATCGCGTCGGACCGCAACGAACTGCGCTACAAGACCGTGGCGCCGTCCATCACCGGAACCGTCACCCCGAGCGCCGTCCTGGTGGTGGATTCGACGCTCGCGGACTGCGCCGCCGGTTGCGGCAACGGCGCGGTCGACGCGGGCGAGCTCTGCGACGACGGCAACCTCATCGGTTGCGACGGCTGCTCGGCAACCTGCCAGGAGATCGAGGGCGTCTGCGGCGACGGCACGTCCGAATGCGCGGAGCAGTGCGATGACGGCAACGCCACCGACGGCGATGGCTGCGATGCCGACTGCACCCCGACAGGCCTCGCGGAAGTACGCTTCCTGAGCGAACGGCCGATCGGCTCGTGCCTCGTGCAATGGGGCCTCCAACTCGGCAACGCCCGCATCAACCCACGCACCAGCCTGCCCTACGAGCGGCAATCCTGCATGGACGGCGATCCCGAGTGCGACACCGACGGCCGCATCAACCAGAGCTGCCAGTTCCGGGCGCGGACGTGCGTGCGCGCACCGGACGAGACGGCATCGGGCTGCAGCACGGCCGCCGTCGATTTCGTCAAGCTTCGACGCCCACGGGTGGATGTGGGCAGTGACCCGATCGATCTCGCCAACGCCGACCGGATCGCCGAAGCTCTGATGTCGCTCGGCGGCGACGTCCGCTCAGGCGATCGCGTCCTCCAGTCCGGGCCGGCCATCGAGACGCCCGAGAGCTGCACGCCGCAATTCGACCTCGAGGTACCCATCCGCATCGGGAAGTCCGGCAAGCGCACGATCAATATGGCGGCGCGCGGTGTCGATGGCTCGCTCATGAAGAAAAACCTCATTCGCCTGACCTGCACCGAGAACGATGCGGTCTGCGGCGACGGCACACTCACGCCCGGCGAAGCCTGTGACGACGGAAACACGGCCGGCTGCGACGGCTGTTCGGCCGACTGCCGCGTCGAGAGCTGCGGCGATGGCGTCGCCGAGTGCAGCGAGCAATGTGACGAAGGCGATGCCAACGCCAGCAGCGAGAGTCGCTGTGCCGAGAGCTGCCAGATCCTGCCGCCCGAGCTGCGCATCGCAGGCGGCGGACCACGCGCCGCAGATTGCACCCACCAATGGTCACTCGAAGTCAACGCGGCAACGCTCCGGCGCGACCGCAACGGCGCGCCGAGCAACCAGGTCGTCTGCCATGATGGCGATCCGGATTGTGACTTTGATGAAGTTGCGGGTTCGTGCCGACTGCGGCTGTGGTCGTGTTCGGGTGGCGAGGATCTCGCGGCGGGCTGCCCGGCGCGCCCGGTGCTGGCGCTCGACTTGACCGCGCCTCACCCCGGCGCACAGCGCCCCTGGGAACTCCTGGGCCGGCTCGACTTGCTGGCCGGGCTGGCGGCGTCACCGCTGGCCACTCCGGCCGGAGAGAGCTGTACGCCGATGACCGAGGTTGACCTGCCGGCACGGCAGACCCTGCGCATCCGGATCGCCGCCGACGCACAGAACGGCTCGCGACGGCTGCGCGACAACGACAAGCTCCTGCTCCGCTGCGAGGACTGATCGACTCGCCCCCGCCCTTCGAGACAGGTCACTCCCGGCGCGTCGGTGGTCCCGACGACGCGCTGGAGACGGGTCAGCCGGCCCGAGTCGCGGAAAAAATCTTGACCTCGCCGGAACGGCTCGTGTCGTAACCCGGCAGCCGCGCGACCGCCGCGGCAAAGCTCGCCGAGCGGATGACCCCGAGCAGGGCCTCTCCCGCAGCACTCGCGGCGAAGTCGGCGCGTAGCACCAGGTCATAATCCTCGCGCTCGAGCGGGACGAAGCCGAGGCCCAACGCTGCGGCCGCCGAGCGCACCCCCATCCCGGCGTCGCCGAGGCCGCTGCGCACGGCGATGGCCACGGCCATATGGGTCAGCTCGCAGCGCTCGTAGCCAGCGATCCCTTCGGGATCGATCCCTTCCCTGTCCAGCATGAAGTCGAGCAGGACCCGCGTGCCGGCGCCGGATTGTCGATTGACGTAGCGCAACCCCGCTCGGGTGAGATCGCGCACGCCAGCGAGACCCAGCGGATTGCCTGCGGCGACCAGCAGTCCCTGCTCACGAACGACGAGGTTCACCACGACCACCGGCACGCCATCGAGCAGGCGCCCGACGTCGGGCAGGTTCCAGGTCCCGGTCGCGGCATCGAGCAGGTGGCTCGCCGCGAGGTGCGCCTCGCCGCGGCCCAGAGCGAGCAACCCAGCGAGACTGCCGACCGAGCTGGTGACCAGACGGGAATCCGGCCGGGCTCCGCGCAGGAGATCGTCGAGCACGCCGAGGGTCAGATCGTGGCTGCCACTCGCGACGATCGTGCCCTCGATCTCGGCGACGGGCCGCAGCAGTTCGACCTCGACCTCCTCCCCCGCATCGATCCCCTCGACCAGTGGCGGCACCCGGACGAAACCATCGGCACGGGTGAGTGTGGTGATCGCACCGGCACCACGCCCGAGCGGACTCAGCACGAGCCGGTCGCCGACACGCCCGACGTTGACGCGCACGAACTCCTCGTGGCCGAGCTTGGAGACGAGCTTGCGGGGCACCAGCGCTCGGACGCAGGCACGATCGGCCCGTGCGGTGCCTTGGAGATGGGCCAGCAGGGGTTCGAGCAACTCGCGACAGACGATCGCGGCCGACACCGGATAGCCCGGAATTCCGAGCGCCACGCGGGGCGGTCCTGCCGGCCCGTCGGGCAGGTGCTCGACCGCCGCGACGATTGCGGGCTTGCCCGGCATGATGTCGATGCCGTGCGCGATCAGCCGGCCGAAGCGCGCCAGCGCTTCGGCGGTGTGATCGTGGTCACCGGCCGACGAGCCGGCAATCACGCAGACCACGTCGGCATCGCGCAGGGCGCCGCCGATGCGCGAGTAGAGCGCTTCGGGGTTGTCGCCCACAGGTTCGAGACGCACCGCTTCGCCACCCCACTCCCGCACGAAAGCCGCGATCATGCGGGAATTGAACTCGACGATCCGCCCCGGGCGCGGTTCTTTTCCCGGCTGCACCAGCTCGTCGCCCGTCGGCAGGATCGCGACACGCGGGCGGGCCCGCACCGCGACGCGGTCGATACCGGCAGCGAGCAGCGCACCGATGTCGATCGGACGCACGCGGTGGCCGCGCGGCAGCAGCGGCTCGCTCTGCACGATATCCTCGCCAACGAGCCGAACGTGCTGCCAGGGTGCTTGACTGTGCCGGATATGCAGGACGCGCTCGGGACCCCGCCCGAGCACGGCGGCATCGCCCCCGCCCGATTCCCCCAAGGCCGCAACGGCGTGCTCCGGCGCACCACCTGCCCCGCCACAGCAATCGTCGCCCGCATGAACGGCACGCGCGCCGGCGGCGGGCTCCGCACCGGCGCTCGCCGCGGCCGCTGCCGGCCCCGGGAAGACCCGCTCGACCATGACCACGCTATCGGCCCAGAGGGGCAGGTTGTTGCCCGTGTCGATCCACGAAAACGGCCGGGCCACGGTGTCGGGGCTGCCGCTCTCGAAGGTCAGAGGGTGGCCCTCGCTCGCGCCGAAGGTGTCCGCGGCGCGGACCGCGATGCCGTCCATCGCCGCGCCGTGGTAGTGCGGCACGTTGCGCCCGGCGGTGACGGCCGCAGCCAGCACGCGGCCCAGGGCCTCGTCGGCAGCGAGCAGTTCGCTGCGCGTGATCGGCTCCGCCGCCGCCAACATCCCGGCACGGGCGTCGGCGAGCGAACGCCTGGCGAGGTAGCGCTGACGCGCCATGGACCCGACACGGGCGCGCTAGAAGAGCGCGACCGCAACCTCCTCGCCGACCTCAAGTCCCTCGCGCCCCATCTCGACCACCACGTAACCGTCGGCCTGGACCAGGGAAAAGACCGCGCCCGATTTGCCCGGCAGCGGCTCCGCGCTGAAGCCCTCCGCCGAACGCACGAGCCGGACCCGAACGTAGTCCTCGCGCCCCGGCGCCGAGTCGATGTTGCGCGTGAGCCGGGCCGCCACCCGCTCGCGCGCACGCCAAGCCGTCTCGCTCGTCTCTCCGCCGAGCCGGCGCAGGAGCGGCACGCCAAAGACATCGCAGATCACGAGCGCGCTGACCGGATGTCCGGGCAGACCGACGATCGGGCGCCGCCCACCACCGCCTGCGCCCGCATCGACCCACGCGAGCAACGTCGGCTTGCCGGGCGCAACCGAGATGCCGTGGAAGGCAATCTCGGCCCCGGGGAGCCGGGCAATCACATCGAGCGTCATGTCCTTGGTGCCCACCGAGCTCCCACCCGAGACGAAGATCGCATCGGCAAGCTCGAGCCCGCGCGCGAGTGCTGCCGCGAAGAGCGTCGGGTCGTCCGGGCACACACCGAGGTCGAGCACCGCAGCACCCGCACTCCGCGCCATCGCCTTGAGTGAAATCTGGTTGATGTTGCGGACCTGACCCGGCCCGGGAATCTGCGCTGGATCGATGATCTCATCGCCGGTCCCGATGAGCGCCAGCCGCGGCCGCCGATAGACCTCGATCTCGAGGATGCCGGCGCCGGTCAGGGCGCCGAGATCATGCGGGCGCAGCCGCACTCCGGGTTCGACGACCCGCACTCCCGCGGCCACATCCTCGCCGCGTCGCAGGACGTTCTCCCACGGCGCGACCGGGCGCGCGATTTCGACCTGCCCGCCGGCCACCTCCTCGGTGTGCGCGACCATGACGACCGCGTCGGCGCCGTCGGGCAGCATACCGCCGGTCGCGATCCGCATCGCACAACCACGAGCCACCTCGCCGGGCGGTGCCTTGCCCATCTCGACCACGCCGGCAAGCCGGAGATAGGCCGGGATCGATGGCGACGCACCGAAGGTATCGCGGGCGCGCACGGCGTAGCCGTCCATGTGGGCCCGGTGGAAGGTCGGCAGCTCGCCCGGCGTCACGACTGGGGCCGCGACCACGCGCCCAGCGGCATCGGCCACC
>SXGT01166582.1_pt1 | contig 31876 bp, 28 predicted proteins | sample 3176221 | NCBI WGS metagenome assembly SXGT01 (sample SAMN11356862, study PRJNA531348) | freshwater metagenome | isolation source: freshwater sample F1-120 | place: China: Fuxian Lake, Yuxi | collected 2017-12-25
AACCCTCTCCCAAAGGGAGAGGGGACAGCGACGCGTCTAGACTTCGCCCACTGGCTCGTTAATCCCGCCAACCCGCTTCCCGCGCGCGTCACCGTCAACCGCCTCTGGCAGCAGCATTTTGGCCGGGGTCTGGTGGCGACCAGCGATGATTTTGGCAGGCAGGGAGAAAAACCTTCGCATCCGGAGTTGCTCGACTGGCTCGCCAGCGACTTCGCCGCTCGCGGCTGGAGCCTGAAGCGGGTGCATCGGCAGATTGTGCTTTCCAGCACCTATCGGCAGTCGGCGCGAACGAGACGGGAACTGGCCCAGCGCGATCCGGAGAACATCTTGCTGGCACGGCAACTGCGGCGGCGGGTGGAAGCGGAGGTCATTCGCGATTTGGCCCTGTCCGCGAGCGGCCTGTTTTCCAGCCGCATCGGCGGGCCGAGCGTACGTCCGCCGCAGCCGACGGAGTATGCCACCATCACTTACGCTGGCGGCGCGAGCTGGCCGGAGAGCAAAGGTGCGGACCGCTATCGCCGCGGGCTGTACACGTTTTTTCAGCGGACATCCCCCTACCCGATGCTGATGACGTTTGATACTCCCGATTCCAACGAGTGCGCCGTTCGCCGCCTGACTAGCAACACGCCGCTTCAAGCCCTCACGCTCTGGAACGACCCCGCCTTCGTCGAAGCCGCCCAAGCCCTCGGCAGCAGGGTGGTGCGGGAAGTGCCCGGCCTGGCCAGCGACGAAGTCACCCGCCAGCGGGCGCGGCGGGCATTCGAAGTTTGCCTGGCCCGTTCGCCCGATAGCCAGGAAGAAGCCGCTCTCGTCGCCCTGTATCGGCGGCAGCTTGCGCTCTGCTCGAAAGACACCAAGGCGGCGACCACGCTCGTCGGCAGTCAAACGGCATCGCCGGAAACGCCCGCCGCGGAGTTGGCGGCGTGGATCAGCGTGGGCAGGGCGATCTTGAATCTGGACGAGTTTATCACGCGCGAGTAGCACTTCGAAATCATGAACACTCCCATCGACCTTTTCCGGAGGCAGTTCTTCACCTCTAGCGCCAGTGGCCTGGGGATGCTCGCGCTGGCTTCGCTGCTTCGCGGCGACGGCTTGCTGGCGGACGATAGCGGAGGCCAGCCAAATTCCCCCAATCCGCTGGCTCCCAAAGCGCCGCCATTTGCCCCCAAGGCCAAGAATTGCATTTTCTTTCTTCCCGAAGGGGCACCCAGCCACATCGACCTCTTCGACCCCAAGCCCAAGCTCAAGGAGCTGCACGAGCAAAAGTTGCCCGAGGAGATGACCAAGAATGTCCGTTTCGCGTTCATCAAGAAGGAAACGGCTGTTCTGTGGGGAAGCAACGCGAAATTCGCAAAGCAGGGCCAGTGTGGGATGGAGCTTTCCCATTGGCTGCCGAATCTGGGAAAACAAGCGGATGATATCTGCCTCATCCGTTCGATGCACACCGATGCCTTCAATCATCATCCGGCACAGCTCATGATGATGAGCGGCGTGCCCCGGTTCGGCCGGCCGAGCCTCGGTTCGTGGCTGACGTATGGCCTGGGGAGCGAGTCCGAAAACCTGCCCGGCTATGTCGTGCTCACCGCCGGGCGTGGCGGCAGCGGCGGGGTCTCCAACTGGAGCAGCGGTTTCATGCCCTCGACATATCAAGGGGTCCTGTTCCGGGGACAGGGAGATCCGATTCTGAACCTGGCGAATCCTCCGGGCGTCACTCCCGAAATGCAGAAGAGCGGCCTGGATGCCATCGCCTCGCTCAACCGCCGGCACTTGGAAGACCTGCAGGATCCCGAGATCGCCAGCCGCATCGCCTCCTACGAACTAGCCTTTCGAATGCAGTCCGCTGCGCCGGAACTGGTGGACCTTTCGCAAGAATCGCAAACGACGCTCGACATGTACGGCGTCAATCGCCCCGAACCCAAGGGAAAAGGTGGCCGTGGAGCCGGAGCGGATGTTTACAAGCGGTTCGCCACCAACTGTCTGCTGGCCCGTCGCCTGGTGGAGCGGGGTGTGCGGTTTGTCACGATGGTCCATGCCTCGTGGGATGCCCACAGCGACATCGACGGCGAGCTCGACTACTGCACCGGCATGGCCGACCAGCCGCTCGCGGCTCTCATCCAGGATTTGAAGCAGCGCGGGCTGCTCGACAGCACGCTGCTGGTCTTCGCCGGCGAGTTCGGGCGGACGCCGCTGGCCGAAAATCGGAATGGACAAATGCCCGCCAAAGTCGGCCGCGACCACCATCCGTTCGCCTTCAGCGTCTGGATGGCCGGCGGCGGCGTGAAACCCGGCCTGACCTACGGTAAGACCGATGAGCTCGGCTGGGCCCCCGTGGAAAATCCCGTCCACATCAACGACTTCCACGCCACCATTCTGCGGCTGTTTGGCTTCGATCACAAACAGCTTGCCGTCAACTACAAGGGGCTGAGCATGCGACTGACGGACCAGGGAGGCAAAGTGGTGAGCGAACTGATTGGATAGTGGAAACCACGGATTTCCACTTACATGGTCGGCTTCAATCATCTCGATGATGAACGCGAACGACGCCTTCGAGGCTTGGATGCTGAAAGTGGAGATTATCGCTGGCGGAGTGTGCCCGCTCATTTTCGGCATTTGTTTGGCAGTGGCAGTCATTCTCCTTGCCAAATCCCGAAAGCAAGACGATCAAAAGTAGTAGCCGCCCGCCCCGCAAATCTTTCGCAGCTTGTGCCGTTTGAGATCGGCGTGGAACTACTTCAAAGAAAACGGCTCGCTGACACAGAATTTACTCGCAGTAAGGGCGGCGGCTGGTATGATTCTCCCTGGCGACGGTCGCCGGCGCTTTTCTTTTACGCATACGGCTCGGTCGCCAAGAATATCGCCCGAAAGCTCGTATGTCGTTGTCTGTCGAACTCTCTCCCCCGCCAATTACCGCACCCGAACTCCTACCGGTTCGCGAGCCGATTGCCATCCCACTGCCGGTCAAGATTGTCAAACAGCACCTCCCTTATCCGAAGCAGGTTTCGCGGCGGATTTTGTGGCGGTATGCCGTGCCGCTCTTTGTGGGGCACGCCGCCGCGATGTTCGTGTTCGTGCCGTGGCTGTTTAGCTGGTCCGGGGCGGCCTTGCTGTGGGTCGGAGTCTTTTTCTACGGCGGAATTGGCATCAACCTCTGCTACCACCGGCTTTTGACGCATCGCGGGTTTCGCTGCCCGCTGTGGCTGGAGCGGATTTTTGTATTTGTCGCCCTCTGCTGCCTGGAGGACGCGCCGGCGAGCTGGGTGGCCACGCACCGCCAGCACCACAACGAATCCGATCACGAGGACGATCCACATAGCCCGCTCGTCAATTTTTTGTGGAGCCATCTGGGCTGGCTGCTGGTCGATAACACCTCGATCCGGAACACCTCCGCCTTCGACCGCTACGCCCGCGACGTTCTCCGCGATCCGTTCTACATGAAGCTGCAGCGCTCGCTGCTGCCGGTCTGGATTTACCTGGCCCATGCCCTGCTCTATTACGCAGCGGGCTTCACGGTCGGCTACCTCGTGTCGGGGACCGTGATGGCCGGCGTGCAGCTTGGCCTGAGCTGGCTCGTTTGGGGCTGCCTCGTGCGAACCGTCGCCGTCTGGCACATTAGTTGGTCCGTGAATTCCCTCTCCCACGTTTTCGGCTACAAGACCTACGACACCGGCGACAACAGCCGCAACAACTGGCTGGTGGCCTTGCTCAGCAGCGGAGAAGGGTGGCACAACAACCACCACGAAGATCCCGCCAGCGCCACCACCCGCCACCGCTGGTGGGAATTCGACCTGATCTTCATCCTCATCGAGCTGCTGGAAAGGGTCGGCCTGGTGACGCATGTCGTTCGGCCACGGCTAGAGCGAAACAAGAATAGTACTCGTCACGCTCCGCGTGAGGAACCTGCATCACACGGCGTGTGAGGAGTACTATGCCGTCTTGGCCTTGAGATGCCACACCGGGTCGAACTTCGCTGGCTGGTTCTGAAACAAAGCCATGCTTCGCTGCAAGAGATTCATCGTCGGCACGTCCGTCGGATAGTCTCCCGCCAGGTTGATCAGCAGGGCCATCGCCTGGCGGAACTGAGCCTGCTCGAAAAGCGCGAGGGCCTGCTGATACTGCTCCTGCAGCTTGGGCCACGCGGCATCGGGAGCGGCCTGGAGCTCGTAAAAATCGACCGGTTCGGCAATGTTCACCGTCGTCGCCGTGCAGAGCCGCCGCAGCGGATACGCGCCCCCCAGCAGATCGGCGGTCCCCTTCGTCACCAGCAGCGGGCAGCCGACGAGCTTCGTCGCCCCCTGCACGCGGGCCGCCAGGTTCACGGTCGGGCCGAATGCTCCATACTTGATTTTCCGCCGCGAACCGATGTTCCCCACCTGCGCCGGCCCGCTGTTGATGCCGATGGAAATCCCTGTTGCTTCCCCCAGCCGCGGCTCCCAGCGGACGTTGAAATCGGCCAGCTCTGCCCGCATTTTTATTGCGGCCCGACAGGCACGGACAGCGTGTTCCGAGGTCACTTCTGGTGCACCCCAGATGGCTTCTAGCGCATCGCCGCTGTAATCGATCAGCACTCCCCGCTCCTGGGCCACGCAGTCGGACAGCAGGCTCAATACGTCTCGCAGCCACTCAATCGTAATTTGCGGATCCTTCTCGGCGCTAATCCGAGAAAAGCCGTTGATGTCGCAGAACAGAACGGTGATCGTTTCCCGCTTGGCGGCCAGCATTTCTTCGCCGCGAGTCTGCAACATGCCGGCAAGCTCGGGCGTGAAGAACTGCTCGAAGCGAACCCGCTCCGCCATGACTTGCCGCTCCTGCTCCGCGCGGGCCAGCCCGGCCGCGACGCCATAGGCCAGCAGCTCGAAGAGCCGGGCTTGCACTTCGTCGATGGTGCCGCAACGGGTGAGGATGCCTTCGTTTCGCCGCTCCCCATAAAGCAGGGCAATGACCTCTCCATCGCGGCTCAAGATCGGTGCTGCGACGAGCGAGCGGACACTTTGCAGGCTTTCGCCGCGGCTGACAGCGTCTTGCCCGCCTTGCGGCGGATGAAAGACGGTTGTCTTGTCCGCCAACACCCGCTCCAGCATGGTGCGGCTCGGTCGCCACGTTTTGGGAAGCGTACATCCCTCGGCGATTTCACTGGCCGCTTCCTGCCACTCGTCCTTTTGACGTTGTAGGACAACCGCGACGTCAAGGTCGATGAGCCGCACCGCGGACTTCGCTGCTTGCTGCAAATAGTCCGGCGACGACGCCGCACTTTGCAACACGTCCATCGCCCCTTGCAGCCAGGAGAGGACGTCGTCCGCAGTCTGTTTAGCCGTCAGCCCCCTGCTGGCCGAACCGACCAGCGAGTGCAGTGTCGGCTTCATCGTGCTACCGGACGAGCGGCCCGGCGCTTGCGCTGGCTGGGCCAGCGTCTGCAGGTTGAATTCCTCGCTGGCCCGCGTTTCTCCTTCCAGGCGGATCGCTTTCACCAGCAAATCGCAGTACAGCGGCAAATCACAGACGCGGCTCTCCTTCGCCGCCAGCCGACCATGCGGCCCCAGACTCAAATCCACATTGGCGCTCAAATTCGTCACCAGCACCTTGTCCCCCGGTTGTGGCTCCAGGCGCAAATGCTGCCGCGAGACCTGCTTCTCCAGCGCCCCGGCAATAATCAGCCGCACCCGGTCCGGCAAATCGACCCGGGCCACATGCTCCCCCTTCTCTGGCTGCGGCGCGGGCTCCCCCTTGGCCATATCCTGCCGGCCGATTTCTGAGGGTTGGCTTAAGGAGAACGAGGCGACGGGCTTTCGCTGGTCGTAGATGGTGAGCTGGTAGGGCATTTCAGAATTGTAGGGTGTACCCGACCGATGAACGAGTCGCTGAGCACGAGTCATAGGCATAATCGCTACCGACATGCCGATCCTGCGGGCTATGATGAAGATCCAGAGGAGTACCTATGGACGCCATCCACATTCGCCGCACCCTTGCCAGCGATACTCCGCATCTTCCGGAACTAACGCCGTTCATTGGAAAGACGGTCGATATTACGCTGCATGCGACCCAATCGTTGGCAGCCTCTCATCGACATCGCGGGCAAGGATCTGATTGATCCCGAGCCTACAAACAGCATCGACTGCTGGAAGCCCAGCACGCACAGTCGGCCAGCGATGCTGCTGGTTGATACCCGGTGTCGGCAAGAAACGTAGGCCGCGAGTCCTCTCGCGAGCCAGCAGGGAAGAGGTGAAATTGGCAACAGACTCTTTTCCCCAATCAACGTCCGCTCTGATGGCTCGCCACGGAGTGGCGGCCTACCTTGCCGCAGCCAGCACTTCCATGCACCGAATCACCAGCGCTGTCCAGCCGGTCTGATGGCTCGCCCCCAGTCCGCGGCCCGTGTCACCGTGGAAGTATTCGTGGAAGAGATGCAGGCCGCGGAAGTGCGGGTCGGTTTGATAGAGGGGGTCGGTGCCGTGGCAAGCGGCTGCGGAATGGGTGCCGCCGTCGTCGGGGATGAACAGCGTCAGCAGCCGGCGGCTGATTTCCAGGGCCACTTCCCGCAGGTTCAGCATCTGTCCGCTACCGGTGGGGCATTCCACTTTCAATTCGTCGCCGTAGAAGTGGTGGTAGCGCTGCAAGGCTTCGATGATGAGGTAATTCACCGGGAACCAGACCGGCCCCCGCCAGTTGGAGTTGCCGCCGAACATGGAAGTGTTCGATTCACCCGGCACATAGCCGACCTCGAACGATTCTCCATTCGCCGCGAAGACGAACGGCCGCTTCTCATAGATTTTGGAAAGCGAGCGGATGCCGTGCGGCGAGAGGAACTCCTGCTCATTGAGCATGTATTTCAGCACCCGCACCAGCCGGTCTTTCGAGGGGATCGCAATCAGGTATCTGCCGTGCATTTCCCCGCCGTCGTGAAATTCGCGATAACTGATGTGCCTGGCCAGCTCCGGCTTGTATTTGCGGAACCACTCGAAGCGCCGGCGAAAGCCGGGCAGTTGCCGCAGATGTTTTTCCTCCAGAACCTCGCAGGCGAAGAGCGGAATCAGGCCCACCATGGAGCGGAGCTTGAGCGGGATGGAGCCTCCGTTGACGAGGATTTGATCGTAATAGAAACCGTCCTGCTCGTCCCACAGGCCGCGGCCGCCAAGGCAGTTCATGGCATCGACGATATGCACGAAGTGCTCGAAGAATTTGCTCGCCATGTCCTCGCTGGCAGGGTCACCGTAGGCCAGCTCCAGGGCCATCGCCAGCATGGTGCTGCAATAGAAAGCCATCCAAGCGGTGGCGTCCGCCTGCTCCAGATGCCCGCCGGTGGGGAGCGGCCGGCTGCGGTCGAAGACGCCGATGTTATCCAGACCGAGAAAGCCGCCCGAGAACAGGTGCTTCTGCCGCACGTCCTTGCGATTGACCCACCAGGTGAAATTGACGAGCAGCTTTTGAAAAGTGGCGGACAGAAAATTGCGGTCACGGCCGCCGTCGCGGCCGGCGATTTTGTAGACCCGCCAGCAGGCCCAGGCATGCACGGGCGGATTCACATCCGAGAAGTTAAATTCGTAGGCCGGGATTTGCCCGCTGGGGTGCATGTACCACTCCCGCAGGAACAATTCGAGCTGGCCCTTGGCGAAATGCGGATCGATTTCGCAGAACGGCAACATGTGAAACGCCAGATCCCAGGCGGCGTACCAGGGATATTCCCATTTGTCGGGCATCGAAATGATGTCCCGGTTGAAGAGCTGCGGCCAGTCGTGGTTTCGCCCCGTCAGCCGGTTGGCGGGAGGAGTGGGGGTTTCCGGGTCTCCCTTGAGCCAGTCCTCGACGACGTAGTGATAGAACTGCTTGGACCAGAGCAGCCCCGCGTAGGCCTGCCGGGCGACTTCCTGCTGGGGGGGCGGAAGCGTGGCGGGGATGGCGTGGGCGTAGAATCTGTCCGCTTCCCGCCGGCGAGCGGCAAACTGCTTGTCGAAGTCCTTGCCAAAGATCCGTGGCGGCTGCTCATCATCGCTGAACAGGCGGAGGTTGACCGAGACTTCGCCGCCGGCGGGGATATTCAGGATGTAATGCGCCGCCGCTTTGGTGCCGAAATGGAAATGGCTGAGGGCGTCTTCGTTCCCCTCAATCACATACTTGTGAAAGGCGTCCTTCACATAGGGCGTGTAGTTGTGGACGCCGAATAAGTCCTGGGAATTGGTCTCGTTCTCGGTGAAGAGCCATTTCAGCGTGCTGCCGTCGCTGGCCACGTTGGCATGGAAATTAAAGTGTCCCAGAGTATCGTGCTGGGCTACCAGCGACTGGTCCTCCGCCAGCGCTAGCCGCGGCTTGGCGTCGCAGCCTTCATGTTTGCAGCCCCAAATCCAGGTGTTGCGGAACCAGAGCGTCGGCAGCAGATGGATTCGCTTCGCCTGAGGGCCGCGATTGGCGATGGTGACGCGAATCAGCAGGTCATTCGGGCTGGCCTTGGCATATTCGGCGAAGACGTCGAAATAGCGGCCGCCGGCGAAGATGCCGGTATCGCTCAGTTCGAATTCGCTTTCATGCTTGCCTCGGCGGGCGTTCTCTTCCACGAGCCGCCGATAGGGAAACTCGGCATGCGGATACTTATAAAGCGCCCGCATGTACGAGTGCGTCGGCGTGGAATCCAGGTAGTAATACAGCTCCTTCACGTCCTCCGCGTGGTTTCCCTGCGGCCCCGTCAACCCGAACAGCCGCTCTTTCAGAATCGGGTCCGCTTCGTTCCACAAGGCGAGGCCAAAACAGAGGCGGCACTGGCGGTCCGTGATGCCGAGCAGGCCATCTTCCCCCCAGCGATACGCCCGCCTGCGGGCGTGGTCATGCGGAAAGTAGTTCCACGGATCGCCATGCGCCGAGTAATCCTCCCGCACCGTCGCCCACTGCCGCTCCGAAAGATACGGCCCCCAGCGGCTCCAATTTCTTTCGCGGCTTGCCGTTTCCAAGAGGCGAGTCCGTTCGGCGTCTTGGGGATAAAGGAGAAACATGGTTGTTACTGTACCATTGGGCGGACACTCAACGCAAAGATGCCTGGGTGACGCGGCGGCCGCCGCAGCGATGGGTCACGCATCACCCCGGTTGTTGATGCAGCTAATTTGGAAAACCACAAGGAACGTGAATCAAAAAACAGCCTTGCAAATCCACTTACGGCGACGCGAATCAACGCAAGTTGACTGAACCAATTGACTTGCGTTGATTCACCTGGACGCAAGCCCGTTAACGAGAGAGTCCTGAATCATGAATCAGAATCCGCTATAGTGGGGGTCATTCGGCGATTCACAACTGGGACTTAGGCTGATGACTCGGAACAATTGGAAAGGGAAACCATGAATCTGCAAGGCAAAGTCGCTCTGGTGACGGGGGGGACGATGGGAATCGGAGCGGCCATCGCCATCGATCTGGCCCGCCGCGGAGCCGGGCTCTTCATCTGTGCCCGTGAGCTGGGGGACGACGCGCAGCAGACAAAGTCGGCCATTGAGGCGGCCGGCGGTAAGGCGAATCTGATGAGCCTGGATATGTCTCGGCCGGAGGATTGTGCCCAAGCCGTCGAGCAGACGGTGGCTCACTTCGGCCGGCTGGACGTGCTGGTGCATAATGCCGGCGGGCCGAGCTTTGGCCGGATCGATGAAGTCTCGCCCGAACAATGGCGACAGACGATGGCCCTGCATGTGGACGCTTGCTTCTACCTCTGCAAAGCAGCGTTGCCCCATCTGCGAAAGGCGGGGGAGGCCGCGATCATCACCGTTTCGTCCAGTGCCGGCGTCCGCGGCGTGCCCGGTGCGATTGCCTATGCCACGGCCAAGGGAGCCTTACCGCAATTCACGCGGTCTCTGGCCCGCGATCTGGGAGATGACAACATTCGTGTCAACTGCATCGCCCCTGGAATCATCCGGACCCGCTTCCACAAAGACATGCCCGCCGAGCGAAAAGAATTCAACCTCAAGCATCGCGTCCCTCTCCACCGCGAAGGCACCGCCGAGCAAGTCGCCGAAGCGGTCGCCCTGCTGATCACCAATGACTACATCACCGGCGAGACGATTGTGATTGACGGCGGATTGACGATGAGGATTGCGTAGAGAGGACAACTATGAAACGACTTGCACTATTGATTCTGACGCTGAGCATGATGCCAGTTTTCGGCGCTCTGGCGCTCGAGCCCGCGAGTGTCTTTCTGCTGGCCAACAAGAACCTGCCGGCATCGCAAGAAGTGGCTGAGCATTACTGCGCGAAGCGAAGGTTGCCGAAGGAGAACATCGTTTCGCTGGACTTGCCGGTGGGGGAGGACATCAGCCGAGCGGACTTTGATGAGAAGCTGGCTGGGCCGCTGCGAGAGGCCCTGAAGGAGAAGAAGGAGCAGGTCAAGGTTTTGCTCGCGGTGTATGGAGTGCCGCTGCGAGTTGGTTCGCCAGAAGCGTCCGACGAGGAAAGGGCGGAGAGGGCTAAGCTCGATGCCGAGTTGTCGGCTGCCAAGAGCGATATTGAACGATTGGAAAAACTGGTACCGATTGCGGAGGCGGAGCACAAAGAGAAGAACACCGACGAAACGAAGGACTCATTGCAGAATCGCAGGCTGGAGCTGGGCATCGCCAAGGAGAACCAGCAGCGAAAGCTGTTCAGGCGGGATCAAGTCGCCCGGAGTGGCCGCTTTGATAGCCGCGCAGCCGTCGATAGCGAGTTGATGCTCCTCTGGTGGGACAAGTTCGAGCTGCGCGGCTGGGTGAACAATCCGCTCTACTGGCAGTTTCCGGAAAATGTTCGCAAGGGTGCGCCCCAAACGCTGCTCACCTGCCGGCTCGACGGCCCGACACCGGAAATCGCCAAGCGGCTGGTCGATGACTCTCTGGAAGCGGAGAAGGAGGGTCTGCAAGGAAAGGTCTACGTCGATGCCCGCGGCATCGGCTATGACCCCAAGGGGGATCCCGGCTTCGGCTACGGGGGCTACGACCAGTCGATGCGGGACATGGCAGCCATGCTGAAGGACGAAGCGAAGCTGGAGGTGACACTCGACGACAAGGGTGAGCTCTTCGCCGCCGAAGCGTGCGGCGACTGCGCCCTCTACTGCGGCTGGTATTCACACGCCAACTTCATCGACTGCTGCCGCTTCAAGAGAGGAGCGGTCGCCTGGCACCTGGCCAGCAGCGAAGCGGTTTCGTTGCGGCAAGAGGGAGCCAAATACTGGTGCAAGAACCTTTTAGAGAAAGGTGCCTGCGCCACGCTCGGTCCCGTCGCCGAACCCTTCACCATCGGCTTTCCCAAGCCGGCGGAATTCTTCGGAATGCTGGCGACCGGCAAATACACGCTGGTCGAATGCTACGGCCGGAGTGTGATGCTGACGAGCTGGATGGGAACACTGATTGGCGACCCGCTGTACAACCCTTACGGCAGGAAGCCTGCCCTGGCGGAGGAGAAGATATTTGCGAGTCCCAAGGGAGGACGGTTTCTGCTGCTTGAGAGGTAGCGGTTTGTAACGGTTGTGCGGTCTTTGGGTGAACGACTCTCAGGATGCGGGTGAAGTAGACTTATGCAGATTTGTCAGGTCCGGATTTGCCATGAAACCTCCCCTCACCATCACGTGGCTGCAGTACGCGTTTGCCAACGCCGTCGTCGTGGTGCTGCTGCCGCTGCTAACGCTGCAAGGGATGCCGCCGATTGACTGGGCGTGGAGCTGGTTCCAGTGGCCGAAAGCCGCGGCCAAAGAAGAAGAGGAAGAATTCGAGCAGGAAAGGGAGCCCAATCCGGTCGCCGGACAGATCTATGTCTGGACGTCGCCGCTGCTGGACGCCACCGGAACATGGACAGGTCCCTGGCTCATGTTCGCCCCCGAACCTGACAGCACCAACCATCGCATCCGCGCCGAAATCGAATTTCGCGACGGCCGCCAAGTGCTGTGGCGTTCGCCCGAGTGGCCAGAGCTTTCCTGCTGGCGGCGTTTCTGCCTTAGCCGCGACCTGGAATATGTGGACGCACTGGGGGGAATTGCCGACCGCTCGCCGGAGAAGTTGGCGCTCTGGTCGGTACTCGCCGACTATCTGGCGCGCGAGCAGCGGACAAATCCCGAGCCGGCAGGTGCGCCCCAGAGCGTACGGTTCATTGTCGAAGAAGCAACCATTGCCAATCCACGGGTCGAGGGCTGGCAACCTATGTCGCAGCTCTATCCCCGCGACGACGAGCGGGTCGTGATGACGCGCACTTTTCCGCTGCCGCCGAAGGTGCCCAGCAACAAGACCTTGCCGGCCTCAGGGGGCGCGCCATGATTGCCGCCTGGAACCGCTTCTTCCATCAGCCGGCGGATGCGCGAATTCCGGCCATGATTCGAATCGGCCTGGCCTCGTTGGTGCTCATCAACCTGACCGCGCACTACCCCAATCTGGAAAAGTGGTTTGGGGAAAGCGGCGTGCTGCCCCAGGGACTCCCGCATTTGCCGGAGGGTTCCTGGCAATGGACGCTGCTGGACGGGGTTCCTCAGACACCCCTCGCGCTCCAAGTCTGTTTTTGGATCTTCGTTCTGCAAACGGTCTGCCTTCTGCTCGGCTTGGCTTCGCGCTGCTCCGCGGTTGCTGTCTTCATTTGGATTGTGTCCTTCCAGCATCGCAACCAGTTGATCCTCGACGGCGAAGACAAGGTGATGCGGCTGATCGCGTTCTTTCTAATTTTCATGCCGCTGGCGGAGATCTGGTCCGTGGATGCGTGGCTGCTGCGTCGCGGCAAGAGCCAGGCGGAACCGTATCAGTCGCAGGCCTCTCCCTGGGCCCAGCGGATGCTGCAGTATTTCATGGTGCTGGTCATGTTCGCGACCGGCCTGTGGAAATTCGCCGGTGAGTCGTGGCGGGATGGAACCGCGCTTTACTACGTGGCCCGCATTGACGACTTGTTCGGCCGCTTCTGGGTGCCGCACTATTTCTTCGATACTCGTTGGACCGTGCGGGCCATGACCTGGTCGGTGCTCTACGTCGAGCTCGTCATTCCCTTCCTGATTTGGATTCCGAGAGCCCGCCGCTTCTCGCTGCTGGTGCTCCTCGCTTTTCATCTTTCCAACGAATGGGCCATGCACTTGTTCCTCTTTCACTGGGTCATGCTTTGCGGCTGGCTGTCGTTCTTGAAGCGGGAAGATCTGGATGCGGTGGCCCGAGTTTGGAGAAAGTTGACTGGCCGCTCGGTCCCCGTTCGACTAAGTTGATGGCCATGCTTCCTACCGCCTGCACTCCCGCGGACCATCCGGCCATCGGTCGCCGGACGTTGTTGCAGGTAGGGGGCATCGGGCTGCTGGGCACAGGTCTTGGTGATCTGCTGCGGCTGGAAGCTCAAGCGGCGGAAGGAGGGAGTGGCGTCCCGCGCGCGAAGTCGGTGGTCTTCATCTTTCAGTCCGGCGGGCCTTCGCAGCACGAAACTTTCGATCCCAAGCCGGAAGCTCCGGCGGAAATTCGGGGCGAATACGGCACCACTCCGGCCAAGATTGCCGGCGTCCATTTTTGCGAGCACTTGCCGAAGCTAGCAGCGCGAGCCGGTAAGTTTTCGTTGGTCCGCTCGCTGCATCATCCGGCCGACCGGCAGTTCCGCAACGAGCACAGCAGTTGCCACTATTTGCTGCACACCGGTAGCACAGAGCTGCCTGTAGGAGACACCAACGCCTCGATCATCGCGCCGCGTCCGGGGCGGATGACCTGGCCCAGCATCGGTTCGTTGATTGCCTATGCCGCGCCGACACGTCCCGATGTCGGCTGGCCGGCGATGATTGAGATTCCCCGCGGCAACCTGATGAACTATCCCGGCCGCGAGCCGGGACTGGTCGGGCCGCAGTATGACCGCTGGGGAGTGGACCTGGCCGCGAAATGCAACGCCAAGGACGCCGGCGGCTCGTGCCCGAATTGCTACAGCCACGACGACCCGAACGATCCGGCTCGTTCTCCCGGAAAGGGCGCGAATGCCTGGTGGGACAACTCCAGTTGCCGCCAGCCCGATTTTCATCTTCCCAACTTGGGCTCCGTGCAAGGTCTGCTCATTCCGCAACTCGCCAGCCGCACCCAGTTGCTCGTCCAACTGGAACAGCTTCGTCGCCACGCGAACGCCGACTACGTTCCCGCGCCCTCCAAAGCATGGGACGCCCATCGCCAGCAGGCCCAGCGGCTTTTGCTCGCCACACTGCCGGGAAAGCAGAATCCGTTTGACCTGACGCTCGAATCCGACGCCACCCGCGACCTATATGGGCGTGAGGAATGGGGCCAAGGGTTCCTCGTTGCTCGCCGCCTGATTGAAGCCGGTGTGCGGATGGTCCAGGTGAACCTCCGCGGCTGGGACACGCACCAAAATGCCTTCCGCGACTTGAAAGGGAAGCTGCTCCCGTCCATCGACCACTGCCTGAGTGGATTTCTCGACGACCTGGAAGCCCGCGGTTTGCTCGATCAAACGCTGGTGGTGATGTGCGGGGAGATGGGGCGGACGCCAAAGATTTCCCCCATCGCGGCCGGCGGAAAAAACGCCTCCGGCGAAATCTTTACGCCGGGGCGTCATCATTGGGGGGACGTTTTCCCTTGCTTCCTCGCCGGTGGCGGCATTCAGCCAGGGCGGATCATCGGCGCGACGGATAACCACGGTGGGCTGCCGAAGGGGGAAGCGTATACTCCCGCGGATCTGGCCGCCACCATCTTCCATCTGCTCGGCATCGGGCCCGACCGCGAGTTTCATGACGCAGCCGGGCGTCCGTACCGCATTTACCGCGGCCAGCCGATCCGGGGACTGTTGTAGACCCGGTTAGCCCTTCTTCGCTTCCCATTTGGTCTTGGTAACCTTGCCGTCTCGGTCGGGTCCCTCGCTTTCGCCGGTGATCGAATCGCCGCTGAGCTTGCCGGAGTACTTCGTGGTCCGCTTCACCCCGTTGAATTCGCGGGTGACGGAGAAGGCGACGGTGCCATCCTTGAATGACGCGTCGTCAATCGGTGTGACAGTGTTGTTGCGGCCCGGCATATGACCGGTCAGCTTGTCACCTTCGAGCTTGAGCGTGAGCGTCACGTCCCGAGTTTGATCGCCTCGTTTGACCTGCCACTTCCACGTTCCGCTCGGGTCATCGGCACCCAGGGCGGTTCCCGCCAGACTGAACGTCACCAGGCCTAGCACGATATACAGCAGCCATTTCATCGCAACACCCTCCCAAAAGATATTGCCGCGGTACCGGCCCAAGTCGCGCGACGCAGCGCCTGTCCCGCGGTTAAAATACAGCCCTTCCATTTGACACCCCCCATAGTCTGATTGCCACTATGAAACAGCAGATTAACCCCGTGGGTTCCGGCGAGTTCACCTACCAGGCCCATAGCGACTGGGCCCAGTGGCCGGCCGACTGGCAGGTATCCGAAGTCACCGCGGTCGCCACGGATTCGCGGGACCGGGTCTTTGTCTTTAACCGAGGGGATCATCCGGTCGCCGTCTTTGACCCCGGCGGCAAGCCGCTGTTTTCCTGGGGAGCGGGTCTGTTCGTCCGGCCACACGGGATTTGGATTGGCTCCGATGACGCGGTTTACTTGACTGATGACCTGGATCACACCGTTCACAAGTTCACGCCCGAGGGAGAGCGCCTCTGGACTCTCGGCACCAGCGGCCACCCGTCGAACACCGGGGCGACGAGCGTGGACTTCCGCACGATTCGTCAGGCGGGGCCGCCGTTTCACTATCCCACCAATCTTGCGCCGGCACTTTCTGGCGAGCTGTACATCTCCGATGGCTATGGCAATGCGCGGATTCACAAGTTTTCGGCCGATGGCCGGCTAGTCCTCTCCTGGGGCGAGCCTGGCAGCGGCCCGGGGCAATTTAACGTTCCCCACGGCATTGCGGTCGATGCCAGTGGAACCGTGTACGTCGCCGACCGTGAAAACAGCCGCTTGCAGCTCTTTTCGCCCGATGGCCAGTTCCTGTCGGAGTGGAAAGACGTCGCTCGCCCCTGCGACCTGGTGATTGACGCCGCAGGTCGCGTCTACGTTGCCGAGCTCGGCTATCGAGCAGGGATGTGGCCGGGGACTTCGCCGCCGCATTCGGGCTCGACCGGGGGACGAGTGAGCATCTTCGATTCAGACGGCAAGCTGCTGACCCGCTTTGGCGGCGGTGAAAACCCCAGCGAGCCGGGCGACTTTTTTGCGCCGCACGACATCTGGCTGGACTCGCTGGGGAGCCTCTACGTTTCCGAAGTCATCCGCTCCGCCGCCGGCGGAAAGAAGCCGGCGGGGAGGGATTACCATACGCTGCAGAAATTCGTCAAGCTATAGGCTCTTCCAAGGACTACCTTGCCACCTTGCCACCTCCGCCAGCCGCTGGTGCGCCACCCCCACCCGCCGCGGGTGCGCCAAGGCCGCCCGCACCAAAGGACTTGCAAACGCCGTTGTTACAAAACTCGACGAATTGCCGGTTGCGCGCAGTGACTCTGCTATCGGTTTTCGTGTTCGTCTGCGACATGACGGTGCTTAGATAAACCTGGATTGCGGTCTGGAAAGAACTGCGAGCGCCATCCAGATTCTTGGCGTACGTCAACACCTCTTCCTTCTGTTGCGGATTGAGCTCCAGCCCAGTCAATCCGCCGGCCGCATACACAAACGCCGTGGCTACATTCAGTCGCCGCACATAGGTCAGAGTCGGGCCGTTGGGTTTGAAGTTCTTGGTCGCTTCCAAAAATTCCGGGTCGTTGGCGAGTGCCCAGAAGTGCAACTTGGCGCCGTCAATCAGCATCTCCTTGAACTCCACAATGTCATACCCTTTACCAGCCACTGCGCCGAACGGATGGGGATGGTCGGTGAAACCGGCCAGCATCGCGCCGACTTCCACCCGAGCCAGCGCCGTGACCCAACGGAATCCCTTGCGGGAAAAATCGTCATTCGGACCATTGGGCTTCTCGGCCAGGCTGCTGCGGCCTTGTTCCAGCCGGCGAGAGAGATTCGTGTAGACGGTGAACTCGGGCTCGGACTTGATAATCTCGTCGATGGCGTTCATCTCATCGTAGTTAGCCAGGGCCGCCAACTCGTCAAAGGCTTCCAGTGCCCTGGAATACTCCAGAAAGCCGACGATTCGATTAATGAGGTAGGGGTCATCCTTGGGCAAGTACGCCATGGCGTATTGCGTGGTCGTGGTTTTAGTGGTGGCAGTGGTCTTGGTGTCGACGACCGTACCGGTCGTCCCTGCGGGGAGAGAAACTCACAAAAACCGATTGCCTTGCCAGAAGTCCGGAGTCATCCGCATGGGAATACTGGAGGTGGCCGACTCCGTATTACTGCTCGTCGAGCTGGAACCGCTCGAGCCGGTGCTGATCACCGAAAACTGCCGCGTCTGCCAGGCCCAGGTGTAATGGTGGCGGCGGTCGTAGTCGGGAACCTGGTTCAGCGGGTTCTGGGCCGGATCGATGGGAACCGGCGCTTCCTTGGGCATGGTCAGGGGAATCTGGGCGGCCAGATCCGTTTGAGCCGCTTTGCTCTTGAGCAGTCCGTTGAGCTCCGGTCCGCGGCCATAGCGGCCACGACGCCACCAATGCATGCCGGCAAACAAAAGTTGGCTTTTCTTCACCATGGCTCCGGCCAGTTTCTTGCCGCGCTCCACATCGCTGGTGAGAGCTTCGGCATATCCCGGCGCGCTGAGGTTTGGGCGCACAAACGGACCGGGGAAATCCTTGAACCCGTTGACCAAAAGCTCGCCGTCAATGCCTACGGCGTAAGCGGCAAAGAACCGTTCTTTAACGTCCTTCGACTCTTGCAGCACCTTGTTCGCGAATTTGACCCGCTCCACCCGCAGCTCAACTCCTCGTTCGTTGAGCTCCCTGTGGATGATACGAATCTTGGTCGTGATGTCGGGAAACTTCGTCGCAAAAACTGCCTTGTCAGCGGGAGGGGCGTTCTTCGCTTTGGCGACGACTTTGGACTGGGAAATGAGATTCCCCTGGAATGCCAAGCCGTCCGCATTGATGAGTTGATTGTTCTGAACGTGGGCGGCCCAGAGCAAGTCGCGAAACTCCATCAGATCCTTGGGCTTGGGAAAGGGATCCTTCATCAGTTCGATGCTTTGGGCCTTCGTCACGATCTCGTCAATCTGCCGCTTGATTTCCCGCAACACGATCGCCGCTTCGCGGGACGACGCCTCAGGCCCCTTATCGGTCATGCCGGCCCGCACCAGGTTCATGCGGGCGTCGGTAATCATCTTGTCGAGCGTCGGCGCTTGCAGTTCGGCCAAGAGCTGATTGATTCCGGCAATCTGAGGGTCGGTCCAGCGGGACAATTGCCCGCTGAGGAGACTGAGAATCGTCACTGGCTCGCCGCTTTGATAGGCGGGTAGGAGCTCCGACTTGATGAAAGTGACTTGCTTGGGCGTTGGCTTCGCGGCCTTGACCTCGGGTGCTCTCGGCTCGGGCTCCTTTTCGGCGGGAGGCTTCTCTTCCGGGTTGGCAGGGGCTTTGGCGTCTTTCGGTGCCGCTTCCTTTCCCCCCTTTCCACTGATTGCCTTCAGCAAGCGATCGGGAACTTGCGAAGAAGCACCTTCCTTGGCTGTCATGGGAGCATCATCCCCCCACATGTTTCCCAGGCAAAACATGCTGGCAGCAGCCAGCACAAGCAGCACAAGAAGTCGGCGCGACATAAAGCACCTCGATTTCGACCTGCCGACACCCCTTGGGACGAACGCCCTTGGTCGGCGGACACTGAAATCCTAACGCGCTCTGGGGTCCAGTTACAATGCGCTTTCGATACGGATTTGAGCTAATCCGTGTTTCTGCTGTGCCCGAACGCAAACGGAGGCGTTATCGAGCCGACGAGCCAAAAGCGGCCCGGGTCGCCTGGAACACATTGTTCGGCGGCAGAGGATTCCCAGCCAATTACAATTTCTGGGACTTCACATATTTCTCGCAGAGTGCGGCGACGTTGTTCACGTGAAGTTCCGCGTGGCCGCACTCGCCGCAGATGCTCACGGTCAGATCCCCGCTGGCGATGTCTTTGGCGAACCAGGCCTCGGGAGCCCCCGCAATCTTGACGGTGGCGGAACCTCCGCCCGGCCCCCCACCGGTGACAACCTCCACGATGATCGGCAGGTTGGGGATCATCTTCTTGGAACCGCAATGGGGACAGGTATCGTGCAAAAGACCCCCTTCGTCACGATTCTGGCATCTCGCATAACTCGACGGACCCGCCGTGCAGCACCACGGGATGACTCTGCAGCAAATCCAGCAGCGTCTGTTTGTCGACCGCGTCGAAACGCATAAATCCCACCAGATGGTCCGATGACTGGGCCGACGAAATGTCCCCCAGAACCTCCCGTCTGCCAATCGCGCTGCCCCCTTCAAAAAGGCCACTCCGACCGGCGGCAGCAAAGAACTGATCCCAATCCAGAGAGGTGGGCTCGGTCTTGGCATTCCCGTGAATGAGCAGGATGTACTGGGTCATCGTTTCAAACCAGCTGCGACGCTTGGCCTTCGATGCAGGCTGCGGCCCGGCGATTCAGCCAGACGATGCCAGCACAAACAAGCCCAAACACGGCACTCACCAGCAGGAATGGTACGATCTCCCACAGTTCCGTGGGGGCGGCGAACAACAGGCAGCCCACCAAGATGGGAGCGCAATACCACAGCGGTACGAACCGCAGCAATTTGGCCTGCGAGTAAAATGCCTCGCGCCAGAAACTCGTATCACTGGCGGAGTGTGTCCGTAACAATTGATAGCTCAGCGCGAACGACCAAACAACACCAACGATGAATCCTGTCCCCACGAGAATCAGCAGACATCCATAATAGCGGGGCGATCCAACAGGACTCCCCTGGAGGATAGCCCCGAAAGCCATCAAGACAATCAGTGCCGCAATGCTTTCCTGGATGGCTCGGTGGATGGAGCCCTTGATGAGTTGGCGAATCAGGGTCTCGTTGTTCATGGGACATTCTCCAGGGCGAGCGTGACGACGAAGGTCGGAAGGAACTTACCAGCGAACGAGTGATTATCCCGCGCCACAGGTCGATAAAGTACCGGTCCAACTTGCCGAAGTCAACCATTTTTAGCCGCAGAGCTTTGCCGAGCAGGCGGTGGCCACGCGAGGATCGCGCTTGCCTGGCGACAAGTGGCAAAGGCATGTCCGCCCACGGAATGAGCGGACTACTTTAGCCTACCCCACCCAGCGGCTAGAATCCGAGGCACAAGGAGACAATCATGACTACTGAAAAGCTCTGCCGCTGGGGGATTCTCGGCGCGGCCAACATTGCCCGGAAGAACTGGGATTCGATTCGCCATGCCGAGAACGCCACGCTGGTGGCCGTCGCCAGCCGCAGCAAGCTGCGGGCGGAGGAGTATATCCGCGAGTGCCAGCTTGTGGCTCCGCACCCGCAGACGCCGGAGGCCTGCACCTATGAGGAGCTGCTCACCCGGAAGGACATCGACGCGGTCTACATCCCGCTGCCGACGGGCATTCGCAAGGAATGGGTCATTAAGTCCGCCAACGCCGGCAAGCATATTCTGTGTGAGAAGCCGTGCGCCCCGACTGTGGCGGAGCTGGAGGAGATGCTGGCCGCCTGCCGTAAGAACAAAGTCCAGTTTATGGACGGCGTGATGTTCATGCACAGCGACCGGCTGCCGCTGATGCGGCGGGCGCTCGATGAATCGGGCAAGGTCGGTCCCATCAAGCGGATTCACTCCCAGTTCAGCTTCCTTGCTCAACCCGAATTCATGACCAGCAACATCCGAGCCTCGAGCGACCTGGAGCCACTCGGGGCGCTCGGCGATCTCGGCTGGTACAACACCCGCTTCACGCTTTGGGCGATGAATTATGAAATGCCGACCCACGTCACCGGACGCATCCTCACCGCCGGCAAGCGACCGGACAGCAGCGACGACGTGCCGCTGGAGTTCTCCGCCGAGATGTGGTTCCCCGGGGGCGTTTCGGCGAGCTACTACTGCTCGTTCGTGACGCAGATTCAGCAGTGGGCCAACATCAGTGGGAGCAGAGGTTACTTGCACATCGACGACTTCGTGCTCTCCTCCTTCGGCTGCGAGGCGGCCTTCGAACTCACGACCTCCAACCTTGACCGTCTGGGCTGCATCTACAACATGCCGCGGCGGACGGAGCGGATTGCCTCCCCGGAATACAGCAACAACCATCCCACCGCTCAGGAAACGGGCCTCTTCCGCCGCTTCAGCCGCATCGTCGTGACCGGCCGCCTGGAGCCGCAGTGGGAGACCATCGCATTGGCCACGCAAAAGGTCGTCAACGCCTGCTTGGAATCGGCCAGGAATGATGGGAAGAAAATTTCGCTCTAATGTGAGGACGCCCAATTCATGTACCCCCTCTCCTTCCCCAGCCGTGTCTTCTGTGTTTTCCGTGTCCCATTCCTCCTTTTTTTCTTCGTCCTTACATCGTCGTCCGTTGCCGACGACTCCTGGCCCAAGATCGAAAAATACTTCCAGCCTCCCGCCGAATACGCGACAGACTTCGGACCCTACCGCTCGCCGCTCAAGTTCGCCGACGGCAGCGAAGTGAAGACGGCGGAAGACTGGGCCAAACGACGCAAGGAGATCTCGGACCTCTGGCATAAGCGTCTCGGCTCCTGGCCGCCGCTCCTGGAGAAGCCGAAGGTCGAGGTGCTGGAGTCGCAGGAGAAAGATGGCTACACGAAAAGGCACGTCCATGTGCAAATCTCTTCCGATGGAAAGATTGCCGACGGCTATCTGCTCATCCCGCCCGGCAAAGGCCCGTTCCCCGCGGTCTTCGTTCCCTTCTATGAACCGATCACCAGCATCGGCGAAGGGCAAAAGGGGCGCGGCACGCATGACTACGGCTTGCAACTCGTCCGCCGCGGCTTTGTCACGCTCTCCATCGGTACGCCGGGTTCGTTCGAGTCCATCGGCAAGGACACCCGCGAACTGCTCACCAATGCCGGCAAAGAGCAGCGCCGCCAGCCCCTCACGCTCCTCGCCTACGTCGCCGCCAACTGCCACACGGCTCTGGCCCAACTGCCCGAGGTGGACAAGGACCGGATCGGAATTATCGGCCTCTCGTACGGCGGCAAATGGGCGATGTTCGCATCATGTCTCCACGACAAATGGGCCTGCGCCGTCTGGTCCGACCCCGGCATCGTCTTCAACGAGAAGAACGGCAACGTCAACTACTGGGAGCCGTGGTATCTCGGTTACGATCCCAAGACCCAGCGCAAGCCGGGCGTCCCATCTGCCGAGAAACCTCGAACTGGGCTCTACAAAGAACTGATCGACGAAGGGGACGACCTCGTCAGCCTGCACGCGCTGATGGCCCCCCGCCCGGTCCTCGACTCTGGCGGCACCGAAGACCCTCCGCAAAACTGGCGGGCCCTCAACCACCTCCTCGACGTCAACAATCTCCTTGGCCAGAAAAACCGCGTCGCCATGACCGCCCGCAAGGGACACATTCCGACGGCCGAGGCGCTGGAAATTGAGCTGGCGTTTTTGGAGTATTGGCTGAAGAAGTAAGAGGTGTCTCTTACCGCTCCAATCCGACTCTCGTTAGAATGGGAGAAGAGGAATCAATCATGCTTTTGAAGGCCAGCCAGATCGAGGTGATGGATGACGCGATGGTGGAGGTTCTGCGCGCGAAGACGCCAGCCGAGCGCCTGGCCATTGCCGATGGCATGTGGCGAAGCGCGCGACGAATCATTCGCTTCAAGGTGCAAGCCGACAACCCGTCCTGGCCGGATGAGCGTGTAGATCAAGAAACAGCAAGGAGGCTCTCGCATGGAGCCGTCGGAACTGCTTGAACGATTGGTGATCGTGGCAGAGAGACTGCGAATTCCCTATCTGACCGTGGGCTCCATGGCTACGATTTCGTTTGGCGATCCACGCCTCACCAATGACGTCGATGTGGTCATCGACTTGCGGCAAAATCAGATTGAACAGTTTTGCGCGTCGTTTCCAGCACCCGAATTCTATCTCAGCAAAAGCGCCGTCGAGTCAGCGGTAATACGCAAGCGTCAATTCAACATCATTCATCCGTCCTCAGGTCTCAAAATCGACTGTATTCTCCCGACGGGAACTGCGTTCGATGTCAGCCAACTAAAACGCGGCGTTCGTCAAACAATCCTTGAGAACCGAACCGCCATTTTTAGCAGCCCTGAGGATGTCATCATCAAAAAAATGGAGTACTTTCGCGAGGGAGGCTCGGAAAAGCACCTCCGTGACATCACCGGAGTGTTGAAGTTACAAGGGGACAAGATCGACCGAGCATACATCCTTTCCTGGGCGGAAAGACTTGAGCTGACGCCGATTTGGGAGATGATCGAAACGCGCCTGAAGGAATCCAATTGAACTGTCCGCAGATTGCTTGTGCCGATGAACGCAGATTATCGGAGCAACAAGAATCTGGACTCCCTCGGCATGGGTCAACTCATAACCCTTCGCGGCTCAGCGGCATCCAACTCAACCAGACGAAGCAGTCAGTTTTCAGTCTGAACACTCGCAATTGTTCACACACACGGTTATCGCAGTCAATACGTTCCGCAACGATTTTCAGTAAGTCTGTACCTCTATGCGGCGTAACGAGTTAGCGGGGCCGTACCGCGAAGCGGTAGCCCAATCCAGCCCATGGTCGCTCGCTGCGAGCGCACCCTGGGTACGTGAAACGATTCGAGTCGAGGACCCTGAAAGGGTCACCCATGAATCGGCGTTTACCTGTTTGGTAACCGCTACGCGGTAGGGATCGACTTCGTCGACTATCGGCCTACGAGACGTTTCCTAAAATGGGGGACGGGACCCGATAGGAGTCTTTTTGGACCTGCCCATTGGTTTGCCTCCAAGTTACGGGTTCCTCCTCTCTACTCCCCATTTGACCGTTCTTGGGCACAATCGCACCTCCTGCTCGTCAACACCAGCTTCTTTGCAAAGCTGCCGCGCGGCCTCATGGATCGACAGCAGGGTGGCGGCCGCATATAGATCGCGTTGATTTCCCTTCGCACCGCTTTGGAAGCACTGAAAAGTGTTTCTTCGCAGATTGGCCGAAAAAGAGCGGCTGGCGGGTGATGTGGAACCATGAACGGGGCACGGCCCGCGCACCTGGTCGCCCGATTGCTCGGCAGCGACGAAACCAACGATTTCAAGCACTAGGAAACGCTGGTCGCCGCACGAACTGCTTGAAAATCGAGACTGGGCAATCGGAATCGTTCGTCTCCCTTTTTCGGCTGGATATGTTGCTAGAGAAAGAACCCGTACTTGCCACTTTACAGCACACCAGCATGAATTATGGTTGCTTAGATTTTGCAAAAAAGTGGGTCCAAATTATCTGGCCCAATATTACAGCCCCGATAACGGCTAGCAAGATTGCCGTAGATGCGTGTCCTGATGATGCGTCTGTATTCCCAGATCCAGGCCGAGCCGGACCGCCATTAAATGCGAACGCTGTGTAAAGGAAATACAGTAGAATTCCCGCGCCCGCCAAACTGGCCCCGATGATGCCGCCTGGGTTTAGGTTGAAATTCATGTGACGTCCTCGTTTCAGCCGATTTACCGTTTCAAAAACTTCGTCAACTGCCACTCTCACAGTGTTCAATGCGCGGTGAAAGCTATTAGACACTACACCTTCGGCTCCCACCCCGGCCGATACTCCCTCTTCCACAGTGCCGCCGCCTTTTCGTTGTTCAAAATGTGCCCGGTCTTCGGATCGCAAGTGAGGACGCTGCTTGTCCTGACCGCGATGTTTCCCAAGTGACAAAGCAGCGTGCTTTTGTGCCCGTCTTCGATGTCGGCATTGGGCCGCTCGTCCTGGCCGCCGCGGATGCAGGCGAGGAAATTGGCGACGTGGGCGGCCATGCCGTCTCCTTTGCCGGGGTCTTTGGAGACTTCCTTGTTCTTCTCGTCGTAGAGGGTGTAGCCGTTGTCCCCCATCACCATTGACCCCTTCTCGCCGTGGAAGCTGACACCGAAGGTGGAGCCGCCGGGGCCGTAGTCGGACCAGCTCAGCCCTTCCCAGAGGATGGTCTTGCCGTCCCCCTGCTTGTCCCCGAAGTCGAAGGCGACGAGGTGGGTATCGAGCGTCTCCTGGTCGTCGTCCCAGCGGTATTTGCCGCCGCCGGCGCTGACCCGCGTGGCGTAGTCGACGCCGAGCCCCCAGCGGGCCACGTCCAGAGCGTGAATGCCGTTGTTGCCCAGCTCGCCGTTCCCCCAGTGCCACTTCCAATGCCATTTGTAATGGACGATGTTGTCCAGGTACGGTTTCTCCGGGGCGGGGCCTTGCCATAATTCCCAGTTGAGCCAGGTGGGGATATCCGCCGGCTTGCCGTGGCCGATTTCTAGTCGGCGGTTCGCGTACCAGGTGCGGGCGTAGAGGACTTTGCCTAGCTCGCCGGCGTGCAGCTTGGCGATGCCTTCGCGAATAGCCGCGTAGCTCCGCCGCTGCGAGCCCATCTGCACCACCCGCTTGTTCTTCCGAGCCGCCTCAACCGCCCACTCCCCTTCCTGCGGATTGTGGCTGCACGGCTTCTCGACGTAGACGTGCTTGCCCGCCGAGCAGCCGAGGATGGTGGCCGGGGCATGCCAGTGGTTGGGGGCAGCACAGACGAGGAAGTCCACCGATTTGTCGTCGAGCGCCTTGCGGAAATCGACGACGCCCTGCGGCGATTTGCCTTGCCTGTCGGCCACTGATTTGGACGCTCGGTCGAGGGCATTCGAGTCCACGTCCGCGATGTAGGCAATCTCCACGTTCGATTGGCCAAGGAACGACGAGCAGAGGGCCCCGCCTCGGCCGTTCACACCCATGACAACGGCAGTCAACTTGTCGCTGGCGGCTTTGCTCTGGGCGACGGCCTGTTCGCTCATCACGCCGAACGCACCGGCAGCGGCGAGGGTAGCGGAAGATTGCAGGAATTCGCGGCGAGGAAGGGCTGGCATGGAAAGGCTCCTGGTGGAGGGTGAGGAAGGTTTCATCACGTTACATCTACTTTGTAGGCCGGGTCAAGCTTCTCAGCGTATTGTGCGGCCGCGAGTACCGAGTACAAAGGACGCAGTGCCGTTCCTTGCCTACTCCAACCCCCGCCCGCCATGCGCACCTTCCTCTTGCTCCCCCTATTCGCAATTTCCTCTCTCTCCCTGGGAGCGGAGCCCTACCAGGTCTCCGAGGACGACCAGCAAATCACCCTCAGCACGCCGGAGCTGGAGGCGAAGGTTCAGAAAAAAGGTTACGTGACGGGCATTCGGGCCCAGACGTTTGTCGATAAGAAGACCGGGTTCAAGGACGCCGGTTATGGGCTGGATATTGTGGACTGGATCATGGAGCCGGGGAGCGACGAGAAGTATCGCGATCAGTTGCCGAAGGAGATGGTTTACCAGTTCGGCAACGACTACCATGGCAAGGGGCAAAAGCGGTCCATTGAAGGGCCGCAAATCTGCACACAGGCCAAGGAGCTTTCTCCCACGGTCATCAAGGGAAAGGACTTCGTCGCCATCCGCCAGTCCTACAAGTACAAGACCGCGGCCCCCGGCAAAAAAACCGGTAGCACCTGGACGCAGAACATGGTCTTTCCGGCCGGCAAACGGTATTTCGTCAGTAGCGACCGCATCGATGCCGTCAACAACAGCCCAGCGATGTTCCTGCGGGTCGATATGCCGGGGCACATCAAGCACAAGGAAGGTGACACGTTCAGCGAAATCTATCTCTCGTATTTCGGAGACAAAGGCCGCATCCCGTCCAAGGAGTTCCTCACTAACTTCGCCCCCGACGAAAAGTTCAACTACCGCCGCGACCGTCTGGAAAGGGCGGGACAGAAACTCCCCAGCCGCATCATCCGGGGCTACCGGCTCCGGGACGCGGCGACCGGCAAGGACGGCCCATGGCTGCTCGGCATGACGCTCGACCCGGCCATCGTCAGCGAAGGGTGGTGCCACCAGCGGGGCTACGTCTGCATGATCGAAGAATTCGGCGAACGCCCTATCAAGGCCGGCGAGCATTTCTCAGCCGCCTTCATTGTCGGGTTCTTCGATTCGATTGAAGAAGCGGAGAAAGTGTATGACGAGCACCGGGGAGCGAAGGAAGTGGCGGTGGACGAGAAGGGGTGGAAGCTGGTCAAATAGCAATGACGAAATTCGAATGGCGAATGACGAATGGAAAGAAATGCAAACACGGTAGTCTCAAATGCTGCTCTTCGACGCCCATCTTGATCTGTCCATGAATGCCCTCGAGTGGAACCGCGATTTGACGCGGCCGCTGGAGGAGGTGCGGCGGCGAGAAAAGGGGAAGACGGACAGGGTGGACCGCGGGGTCGGCGTCTGCACGCTGCCGGAGATGCGACGGGGGGAGATGGGGATCTGCATCGCCACGCAGATTGGCCGCTATGTCGCGGAAGGGAATCCGCTCGCCGGTTGGCATTCGCCGGAGATTGCCTGGGCTCAAACGCAGGGGCAGCTCGCCTGGTACAAGGCGATGGAAGATGCCGGCGAGATGGTGCAGATTTTTACGAAGACCGATTTGCAGAAGAGCGTGAAGCTCTGGCAAAACAATCCGCCGCCGAATGCTCCCATCGGCTTTATCCTGTCCCTGGAGGGGGCTGACTCGATCGTCAATTTGAATTACCTGGAAATGGCCTATGCTCGCGGCCTGCGCGCGATTGAGCCAGCCCACTATGGGCCAGGACGCTACAGCCCCGGGACTGGCATGGAAGGTGGTTTAACTCCGGCCGGGCGGGAACTCGTGAAGGAAATGGCCCGCATCGGCATCGCCCTGGATGTGACGCACCTTACCGACGATGCTTTCTGGGAATCGCTCGACATTTACTCCGGCCCCGTTTGGGCCAGCCACAACAACTGCCGGGCCCTCGTCCCCCACCAGCGGCAGTTCAGCGACGAGCAACTGCGAGAACTGATCCGCCGTGACGGGATCATCGGAGCCGCCTTCGACGCCTGGATGATGGTCCCCGGCTGGATTCGGGGGAAGACTACGCCGCAGGATACCGGGGTCATGATTTCCCATGCGGCTGACCACATTGACCACATTTGCCAGCTCGCGGGGAGCGCCCGGCACTGCGGCATTGGTAGCGACCTCGACGGCGGCTACGGGACCGAGCAGACGCCCGGCGACCTCGATTCCATTGCCGACTTGCAGTCACTCGCCGGCATTCTCACTCGTCGCGGCTACAGCGAGGCCGATGTCGCTGGTATCATGCACGGGAACTGGATTCGGAAATTGACGGAAGCGCTGCCGGCGTGAGATGACCCCATGAAACTTGCCAAATACATGCTCCCCACCGGTCAAACTGGCGTGGGACGGATTGAACAAGATGACTTACTCCCGCTCGATTTTTCCAAGGGGCAATATCGGAGCTTGTTCGAGATCTTGGAGTCCGACAATCCGCACGAGTCGGCGGAGTTTTTGACGCACGAGGACCAGCGGATCCCGCTCAATCATGTGACGCTGCTGCCGCCGATTGACAATCAGGAAGTCTGGGCGGCGGGTGTGACCTACAAGCGGAGCCGCACCGCCCGAATGGAAGAATCGGAGACTGCCGCGTCGTGTTACGACCGGGTTTACGTCTCGCCGCGGCCAGAATTGTTTTTCAAGGCCTCGCCCCACCGCGTTTCCGGCTATGGCCAGCCGCTCCGCATCCGCAAGGACAGCGAGTGGAACGTCCCCGAGCCGGAGATGACGCTGGTCCTCAACTCGCGTCTGCAGCTCGTCGGCTTTACCATCGGCAACGACATGAGCAGCCGCGATATCGAAGGGGACAACCCGCTCTACCTGCCCCAGGCCAAGGTCTACGACCAGTGCTGCGGCCTCGGCCCATGGATTACGCTCCCCGTCGGCATGCCCCCCCGCGAGACGACCAACATCTACCTTGTCATCCGCCGCGGTGGTCAGGAAGAATTTCGCGGCCAGACCAGCATCGACCAGATGGCCCGCACCTACGAAAACATCATCGGCTGGTTGGGACGGGACAACTCCTTCCCGAGCGGCGCGTTCCTCCTCACCGGAACCGGCGTCGTCCCCGACAGCAGCTTCACTCTCCAAGCGAACGATGAAGTGGAAATCAGCATCGACGGGATTGGGACGCTGGTGAACCCGATTGTGCAGGGATAACCGAACGAACGGGATCGGGAGGGGTTTTCGCGGCCCACGATCCTTGACTTGCGTTGCATTATTCCCCGCGAAAATTCCTCCCGACCCCTTTTTGGTTCCATGCCCACTCAGCCCATCCTCATCGCAGGCTCCTGGCGTTCCGCCAATTCCTCCGCCACCTTCCGCGCCGAAAACCCCGCCACCAAGGAGCCGTTGCCGGAGGAGTATCCGATTTCGACATGGGCAGACTGCGAAGCGGCGCTTGCGGCAGCGAGCCAAGCGGCGGCAGAAATGAGGTCGCTTTCGGGGGACAAGATTGCTGCATTTCTCGACGCCTTCGCCGCGAAGATTGAAGGCCGCAAGGACGACCTCGTGAAGCTGGCCAACCTGGAGACGGCGCTTTCCGTTTCGCCCCGGCTGGCGGATGGCGAGTTGCCCCGGACAACCAATCAACTGCGTCAGGCTGCGGCGGCTGCGAAAGATGGCTCGTGGGCCGCGCCGACGATTGATACCAAGCAGAACATCCGCAGCATTCTGGAGCCGATTGGCCCGGTCCTTGTTTTCGGCCCAAACAATTTTCCCTTCGCCTTCAACAGTGCGTCGGGAGGCGACTTTGCCGCGGCCATCGCGGCTGGGAACCCCGTCATTGCCAAGGCGAACACGTCGCATCCGGGCACGACGAAACTCATGGCGGAACTAGCTCATGCTGCCGCACAAGAGACAGGACTGCCACCAGCCACGGTGCAACTCATTTATCGCACCAGTCATGAAGACGGCGAGCGCCTGGTAAGCGACCTCCGGGTCGGTGCCATCGGCTACACCGGCAGCCGCCACGCGGGACTCAAACTGAAAGCCGCCGCGGACAAGACGGGCCGGCCGTTCTACGCCGAACTTTCCAGCGTCAATCCGGTCGTCATCCTTCCTGGCGCGCTCGAAGAAAAATTCGATGACATCGCCACGCAGTTTTCCTCCAGTTGCCTGATGGGAACGGGCCAGTTCTGCACCAATCCCGGCCTGGTCGTCTTGCTCGCTGGGCCGCAGACGGAAAAGTTCATCGCCACACTCGTCGAAAAGTTCACAGCCGCCCCCGTCGGCACGCTACTTTCTGGCGGAGTCGGAAAATCACTAGAGAAAGGCGTCGCCTCGCTTACTCAGGCCGGAGCACAGATTCTCGTCGGCGGCAAACCGGGAGGGGGCAAGGGACACAGCTACGCCAACACACTGCTCCGTGTAAGTGGTGCTGGCTTCCTCAAAAACCCCATTGCCCTCCAAGCCGAAGCCTTCGGCAACGAGTCGCTCCTGGTGGTGGCCGAGAGCGTCGAGCAGGCCGCCCACATCCTCAGCGAGCTCGAAGGGAACCTCACCGGCTGCATTTATTCCCATACGCAAGGTGCCGACGACCCCGCCTACAAACTCCTCGCCGCGGTCCTGCGGCAGAAAGTCGGCCGGCTCCTCAACGACAAGATGCCGACCGGCGTCGCCGTCAGCCCGGCGATGAACCACGGCGGCCCCTTCCCCGCCACCGGCCACCCCGGCTTCACCGCCGTCGGCATCCCCGCCTCCCTCCGCCGCTTCGCCATGCTCGCCTGCTACGACGGCGTCCGCCAATCGCGACTTCCCGCGGCACTTCAGGACAAAAACCCATCCGGCAAACTCTGGCGGCAGGTGGACGGAGAGTGGACGACGCGGGATGTGTGAGTAAATCGCGAGGCACTGAACGTTTCCTCTACTTTCAGGGGCGATTGAGGGACTAGAATTGAGGAAGGAGATCCTACGATGAACGCCATTCGCATCCACGCCCAACTCGACTCTTCATTGCTCACCTTGCCCGAGGTGCAACCACTGCTAGGCAAGCAAGTGGAAATCGTGATCTACGAACAAGTTTCGCAGACCCCTGCGACTGAGCAGGACTGGGCCAATTTTTTCGCGAGTGTGGACGGCGAATTGATCGACGAAGACTTAATCAATGAGTACCGGGCCTTCGACCGCTCCTATAATGTTGCCCCGCAACTATGATTCTCGCGGACACGTCGATTGTGGTTGAATTTCTTCGCACGCGCCGTCCGCGGCTGCAGTCGCTCGTCGTCTCAAATTCAGCAGCAATTTGTGGTCCGACACGAACGGAGATTCTGCACGCCACGCGAGATGCTAAACATCGGCAGCAGCTGATTAAGGCTCTTGGATTGTTCCAGCAGATTTCTGTTCCAGATAGCTTGTGGGATGAGGCGGGAGATAACCTTGCCGCTCTGCGAGCGGCCGGGGTTACAGTCTCGCTCGCGGATGTACTGATTGCCACAGTTGCGATTTCACACAACCTGGAACTCTGGACTCGGGACCAGGATTTCACTCTCGTGCAGAAAGTCCTTCCCGCACTCCGGCTCTTTCATGAGCCACCGTAGAAGACAAGCCAAGTACACATCATGAGCGCGGACAACGTGGGATGTATAATGACGAACATGTTCCGACTCAACTACATCCCCGTTGCCGTCCTTTGCCTGCCAGGTTTGGCATTGGCCGCTAATCCCGTCAAGTGGGAAACAGAAATCGCCCCGCTCCTCAAGCGCCAGTGCGTGAAGTGCCACGGCCCAGCGAAGCAAGAGGGGAAGCTGAATTTGAGCACGCCCGCGGATCTGCTTAAGGGGGGCAAGGATGGGACTGCTGTCGCGCCGCATGATCTGGCGGCCAGCTTGCTCTGGAAAAAGGTGAGCGAAGGGGAGATGCCGCCGGAGACGGGGCTGCCGGAGAAGGACCGTGAGTTGCTGAAGCAGTGGATTCTGGCGGGAGCGCCGGGACTTGCCGAAGCGGCCAAGTCATCGCAAGGGGATGCAGCGGATCACTGGGCGTTTCGAAAACTGTCAGACCCTCACCCCAGCCCTCTCCCAAGGGG
>SXGT01658716.1_pt1 | contig 31858 bp, 31 predicted proteins | sample 3176221 | NCBI WGS metagenome assembly SXGT01 (sample SAMN11356862, study PRJNA531348) | freshwater metagenome | isolation source: freshwater sample F1-120 | place: China: Fuxian Lake, Yuxi | collected 2017-12-25
ACTGGCGGAGGCGTCCCAGCGTGCTGGATCGAATTCTTGGGCTGACCGCTCCCCCCGTGCCCAAGCGGAGTAAGGGAGTCCGTATGGCATCCGGCTGAAGGACAAAAATGTGGGCCGTTTCCCTCTAACCGGACGCACATGGAGCGCCACCAGCCGTGACACACGTGCCGAGGTGCACCGCAAGGAGGATGGGCTTGAGCAACATCTGCGCCACGGGTCATTTCACGACAAAGCCCGGCTTCTGCCAGGTGCATGGTAGAGGGCCCGCGTAAGTTTGTACGAACGCGCGTGTTAACTTACGCGCCCCAGTGTAGCTCCACCGGGTCCGAAGGAGGCGGGCGTCGGAGCGCGTCCGGGAGCCCGGGACCATCTTCGGCGGGTCGCCGGAAGTGCTTCTGTAGGCCACGCCGGTCTTCGGCAGGCCGGCGGCTGAGGCTCGCGCAGGCACCGCTGCTCGGCGTTCCTCCGACACGTCAACACCCCTGCGCTCTCAGTCAGTAAGGAATGTCCTTGAAGCCGCTGGGCATGGGCGCGGGCTCCGAGGACGTCTTGGGGGGCGCGACCGGGCGAGGAGATGGGCCCACGGCGATGGGGATCGAGGCGAGCTGTACCGCGACCTTGCCGTCGCCCACCCTGGCGTCGACCGGCTGGGCCTTGAAGCCCTGCTTGCGGACCACCAAGGACAGGAGCTTCGTGGGCGAGGCGTCCGGGCCAGAGAGGGTGAGCGAGCAAGGCGTGGCCGGGCAGAGCTCGACCCCGTCACGCCAGACGCTGGCTCCCGACGGCGTCGAGTCGACCCTGAGCATGGCCGTCCTCGCGGGGGCGCTCGCGCTAGGCGAGGAGCTGGCGACAGGATCCGCGCTGGGGAGCGGGAGATCGACGGGCCTGGCCACCGTGGACGGGTTGGCGGCCCGGAAGGCGATCAGACCCGCGAGCCCCCCCAGCCCTACGGCGAAGGTGAGCGCCATCGCCACGGGGACCCCCACCCCCTTCCGTTCCCGAGGAGCGAAGGCCATGTCCGAGTGAGCCAGTGACATGGGCGTCTGGTTGTGGTTGGACCGGAGCTCCTGATCGCCGGACGAGCTCACCCTGCTTATCCCGCCAGACGAGCTCACCCCGCTCATCCCGCTCACCGGGCTCATGCGAGGCCCGCTGCCCGACGCATGCAGAGGCACCGCTCCGCTCGCCCCTGGCCTTATCACCGTCTGCGCCGAGCTGGACGCCGCGCCCGAGCGCAGGAAACCGCCAAACGCCACCACCTGGCCCGTCAGGCTGGCGCCCGATGCGACACGCAGCGCCAGGAGCAGCTCGTCCATGCTCCGGTAGCGATCGTCCGGGTTCTTGGCCAGGCAGCGCCGGACGACGTCCTCGACGTCCGGCGAGACCACCACGTCCGGCTTGAGCGAGGAGAGGTGGGGGGGGGCCTCGCTCACGTGGGCCATGAGGATGCTCACGCTCGTCGCCCGGTCGAAGGGCACCCGCCCTGTGAGCATCTCGCAGAGCACGATGCCCAGCGAGTAGATGTCGGTGCGAGCGTCGACCGGGTGGCCATGGATCTGCTCGGGCGCCATGTACTTGGGCGATCCCATGAAGAGGCCGGTCTGGGTGATCTGCTCCTGCGAGGTCTCGAGGACGTTCTTCACCAGGCCAAAGTCGAGAATCTTCACGAAATCGAGCTCGTCGCCGTGCTTGACGAGGAAGATGTTGGCAGGCTTGAGATCGCGGTGAATGACGCCGATGGAGTGGGCCTCCCGCAGGCCCCGGCAGATCTGGGTGGCGATGTTGACCGCCCGCTCCTCGACGAGAAAACCATCCCTGCGGATGGCCTGGTGGAGCGTCTGCCCCTCCAGGTACTCCATCGCCATGAAGTAGTAGTCGTCCTCGGTGCGCCCGTAGTCGAAGATGGTGACCGTGTTGGGGTGCGAAAGCCTCGACGTGGTGGTAGCCTCGAGGAAGAAGCGCTTGTGGAACTCCGGCTCCGCCCCACCCGCGTAGCTCGGGTTGAGCACCTTCACGGCGCAGAGGCGCCCGAGCGGGGCCTGCTCGGCCAGGTAGACCTTGCCCATGCCGCCACGAGCGATCAGCCGCGTGATGCGGAATCGCTCGTTGATCGTGCGCCCAATCAGTGGATCGGCCGGCTCCGATCGGATGGCGCCCAGACGCTCCGACATGTCCGGCGAAAGTCTGCCTTTCCGTGCTTCGGGTGTCAAACCTCCGGCCCCTGAATTTACCCGGGAAATCAAGCTCTCTAGGCCTCCGGGGGCTCTTGGGCTAACCTCGTCTACGCGATGATCCGAAAATCCTTCTCCATCCTCCTTGCCATCGTCAGCTTCCTGGCGGTGTTCCTCGCGTTCGGCAGCACGGCGAGCGCCGCCGGCACCTTCAAGCTGAAGAACACCGAGGTGACCGAGGTGTCCGGGGCGTGGCGCATCTTCGTGACCATCGAGCTGCCCAAGGCGCCGCCCATGGCCCACACGCCCATGCGCTTCCTCTTCACGAAGACGATGGTCTACGAGCGCTCCCTGGTGGACGGCCGCGAGGAGCCCGTCCTCACCCGCCAGGCTCTCGTCAACCAGTCGCCCATGGTGGAGAGCCTCGACGTCGACTTCGCCGACGTGAGCGGCAAGATCTACAAGGGCACCCGCTTCGACTTCGGCCTCAAGCGCGAGCGCGGCTTCGATGCGGGCGAGTACAAGATGCAGCTCCGCACCTCCGACGGCGTCGACATCGGCACCAGCGCCACCCTGATCTTGAAGGGCGACAACCCGGTGGTCGACAGGCGCAGCATCGCCTTCAACGCAAACGACCGGGGCATCAAGAAGGTGGACAACGGCCTGGACGGCGGCGCCAAGGGGCCCAAGAACGAGGACCTGGGCCCCGCCCCGGGCTCTGGCGACGTGGTGGCCTCGGGCACCGCCGAGCCCTTCGTCCCCAAGGAGGGCCTCGCGCACACGCCCGAGGAGGACATCAAGCTCCAGAAGAACAGCGGCTGCGGCTGCTCGACGCCGGGCGCCGGCTCGCCGCGTGACGCGCTGCTCTTCGCTGCCCCGCTCGCGGCCCTCGCGTTCGCCGCGCGCCGCAGGCGATCCGCGTAGACGGCCCAGGACGCCGAATGACCCCCGACGAAGCCATCGGCCAGGCGACGACCGGAGGGCTCAAGCTCGTTTACCTCGTCCTGGGAGAGGAGCGCTACTTCAGGGATCGCGTCGTCGCGGCGCTCCGAGCGGCGGCGCTCGACGGCGGGGTTCCCGCGTTCAACGAGGACAAGTTCACTGCCGGAGAGACGGACGTCGATCGAGTACTCTCCGCGGTGCGCACCGTCCCGATGATGGCCAAGCGGCGCTTTGTTGTGGTGCGGTCGCTCGAGCGCTGGGACAGCTCGGAGGGTCCCGCCAAGGAGAGCAGCCGCGAGCCTCCGCTCGACGCGCTCGCCGAGTACGCCAAGGCGCCGATCGACTCGACCTGCCTGGTGCTCGTCGCGGAGAAGCTCGACGGGCGGCGCAAGCTCTCGGCGCTCGCGAAGAAGCAAGGGATCGTCGTCGACTGCGGCGCCATCGAGGGCCGGGCGCTCCCGGGGTGGATCCGCGACGAGGCCAAGGCCAAGGGGCACGTCATGGAGCGCGAGAGCGCCGAGCTCCTCGCCGAGATCGGGGGGCCTGAGCTCTCTCGCCTCGAGGACGCCCTCGAGCGCCTCTCGCTCTTCGTCGGCCCTGGCGCCCCCATCGACGCGAGCGCGATCTCCGAGTGCGTGACCAGGGTGCGCCTCGAGGACACCTGGGCGCTCGTCGACGCCGTGGGAAAACGGGATCTCTCTCGCGCCATGGACGTGCTCTCCGACGTGTTCGACCCCCGGGATCGAGGTCTGCCGCTCCTGGGAGCCCTGGCCTGGTCGGTGCGCCAGCTGGCCAGGTTCCAGGCGGCCCTCGAGGGCGGGGCGCGGGAGGACGAGGCCGCCAGGATCGCAGGGGTCTTCCAGTCCTTTCGTGTCAGGGAGCTCGCAAGCAAGGCCAGGGCCGTGCGCTCCAGGGAGGTGGAGCGCTGGCTCCTCGTGCTCGCCGAGACCGACGTCGCGCTGAAGAGCTCGCGCCGCTCCCCCGACGCGATCCTCACGGACATGCTCCTCAGCCTGTGCCGTAGAGAGGCAGGCGCCGCGCGCTCGCGGAGCACGTGACAGCGGGTGGGCCCCTCGCTCCTATTTGACGGCCGGCCGTTTCGCCTTAGATTGCGCCATGCCGCTCGGTCCGCCAAGAAGCGAGCCGAGCAGGAAAAACATCAGGAGATTCACGAGATGCACGTCCCCCAGATACGGGTGATCCGGCCTCCGACCGAGTGGCAAGCCGCCGCAGAGCTTCCGACCCGACACGGTACATTCAAGACCCATGTCTTCCGAGGCCCCAAGGGGGAGGAGCACGTCGCCCTCGTCTTTGGCGAGGTCGGCGGCAAGAGCAAGGTCGCGGTGCGCGCTCACTCGGAGTGCATCACGAGCGAGGTGTTCGGCTCCCTCAAGTGCGACTGCAAGGAGCAGCTCGACGCGGCGATGGCGGAGGTGGCCCAGCGGGGCGCCGGAGTGGTGCTCTACCTTCGCCAGGAGGGTCGCGGCATCGGCCTGACCAACAAAATCCGGGCCTACGCCCTCCAGCAGTGCGGTCACGACACGGTCGACGCCAACCGCCTGCTCGGCCTCCCCGACGACGCTCGCGAGTACGACTGCGTGGTGGATATGCTCGATTTCCTGAAGATCGAGAGCATCCTCCTGCTCACCAACAACCCCGCCAAGGTGCATGGGCTGCGCGACCTCGGCGTGAAGATCGAGGGGTACGAGGGCGTGGTCATCGCCCCCACTCCCTTCTCCGCGGGCTACCTCGAGGCCAAACGACTACGCATGGAGCACATGCTGCCAGTGCGCCCGCTGCACGCCGTCAACGACGCGGAGTGACTGGCCCGCTCTCTGGTTCCCCCTCTGGCCGCCGCGGTTCATCTCCGCGATTTCCGTTCTCTCGCGTGCCGTGCGTCGCGTAACCTCCGGCGTCGATGCGCGCACCGCCCCTCCCCCTCTTCCCAGGACGTTTTTCTGGGTTTCTCGTCCGTGCCGGGCTGGTCTTCGCGCTGGCGTGGCCCGGCGTGGCCAGGGGTCAGGAGGCGCTGCCATCGTTCGACGGACGCACCTTTCGTCCGTCGGTCGATCCGAGGGCGTCCCTCGTCCTCGAGCCCACGGGGACGCAGGGGGCCTGGCAATGGAACGTGGGCGCGTCCCTCGCTTACGCCAACATGCCCTTTGTTCTTCGTGGCGCGGACGGCTCGGCGGCCTACCGCCCGGTGCGAAACCAGCTCGGGCTCGATCTGGTGGGGGGCCTTGGCCTGGGCTCCCGAGCCTCGCTCGGCCTGTCGCTGCCGACCTTGCTCTACCAGGAAGGTAGCGACGATCTCCCCCCCACGGTGTCGACCAACCGCTCGGTCCCCACGAGCGCGCTGGGCGATCTGGGCCTGCACGGCAAGGTCGCCGTCCGCGACAACCGGGACGGCGGGGTCGGTCTGGCGAGCCTCGCCGTGCTCACCCTTCCGACGGGTAGTCGGGAGAGCTTCGCGGGAGAGGGAGCCGCGACGGTCCAGGCGCGCCTCCTCGCCTCGTACTCGTTCGTCGTCGCGGAGCTGCAGGGTAGCGTCGGCTTCAAGGCCCGCACCGAGCGCCGCACATGGCCCGAGGGTCGGGTCGGCGGCGTGACCTTCGGCGACGAGATCCCGTGGTCCGTGAGTCTGGGTTTCCAGCCTTCGCTCCTGAAGATCGATCAGGCGAACCGCCAGCGCTGGGAGGTCTCCCTCCACGGCTCGCTCCCCGCGGGACCTGTCGCTCCCTTCAGCACAGGAGACACGTCGAGCATCCCGCTCTCCCCCGTGATGCTCGCCCTCTCGGACCGCGTCGAGCTGGGTCATTACCGCGACGTCTACCTCGTCGGAGGCATCGATCTCGGCCTGAACTCGGCCGTCGGCGTCCCGGCGTTCAGGGCCATCGCTCAGCTCGGATGGGCGCCGCGCTCTCACGACGAAGATCACGACGGCGTCCCGGATGACCTCGATCAGTGCCCCCAGATCCCCGAGGATCGCGACGGCTTCGAGGACAGCGACGGCTGCCCGGAGATCGACGACGACGACGACGGCGTCGTCGACAAGGAGGACGCCTGCCCTCGCGTCCCCGGCCTCCCTGGCAAGGATCCCAGGCGGAACGGCTGCCCCGCGGCCGACAAGGATCGCGACGGCGTCCCGGACGACGTCGACGCGTGTCCGGAGCTGCGCGGCCTGGCAAGCGACGATCCGAGAAGGAGCGGCTGCCCCGTCCTCGACGGCGACGGCGATGGCATCGCCGACCACCTCGACCGCTGTCCGACTCAGGCCGAGGACAGGGATGACTTCGAGGACGAGGACGGCTGCCCCGACATCGACGACGATCACGACGGCGTCCTCGACGCCAAGGACATGTGTCCTCGCGTGCCTGGGATCGCGAAGGCGAACGCGAGTCGCAGCGGCTGTCCCTTCGTCGACAAGGACAGCGACACCTACGACGACGACGACGAGAAGTGCCCCGACGCGCCGGAGACCTTCAATGGCGTCGAGGATGAGGACGGCTGCCCCGACGTCGGCGGCAAGGCCCTCGTGGTGGTCGACGCGCGGACCCCTTCGCTGAGGCTCGGTGCGCCCATCGCCTTCGCGGGCACTCCGCTCACCCCCGAGATCGACCCGGCCAGCCTGCCGACGATACGAGCCATCGCCGTAGAGCTCATCAAGCACCCGAGCTGGACCTTGACCGTCGGCGTGAAGCCCGGTCGCGGCGACGGAGCGTTGGAGAGCGCCACGGTCAGGACCTCGGTCATCCGCGACGCGATCGAGCGCCAAGTCCGCCGCGAGGGCGTTGTCGAGAGCGCAAGCTGGGACGCCGTCAAGGGCAGGCCGAGCGCCGATCCTCAGGTCGGGTTTCTCGTGCTCGATCATTCCGCGAAGGGACCCGCGCCCCTGGCTCCCGGGGGTCCTAAAACTCCCCCCAAGCGTCCGTCCACCCCGACGCCCAAAAAGTCATGAAGGCGGCGCGCGAGGCTATGCTTGCCTTCATGAACGCTCGCCGCGCACGGATCGGTCTCGCCTTCGCGATCCTCGCGCTCGCCACCGAGGCCTCGGGGCAGCCACGGCCGAGGCCCAGCGAGCCGGTGGGCGTGCCTCCGGACGCTCCGGTGACCAACCTGCGAGGCCGCTTCGGCATGGAGCTGGTCCGGCGGTTGATGCGGGCGCCAAGCGCCGACGATCGCCTCCGCGCGGTGAGGCGCGCCGCCGAGCTCGGGACCCCGGAGGCCATCGCGCTCCTGGCGTCTCAGGCCGAAGGAAACCCTGCGCTGCGCACCGATCCGAGGGCGCTCATCGAACTCTCCCGCGCGCTCGCCCCCCACGCCGCCGAGGACGGCCCTCGCGCGGCGCTCACCAGCATCCTGGTCGCTCCGACGACCGCGGCCACTCGCGCTCCCAAGGTCGATGGCGAGGGTCACGCCGATCCCGCCCTTCGCTTCGAACTCGCCCGCCAGACCGCGGCCCTCGCGCTGGCTCGAGGTGGCACTCAAGCGGCGACCGACGCGCTCTTCCTGGCCGTGCGAGCGCAGGGGCTAGCGTCAGAGGCTGCAGCCCTGGGTCTGGCGACCTACCCACCGCTCCAACTACGAGGGTTAGGCGCCGCGGGGCAGCTCTCTGCAACGCTCGTCGCGGCCCTCGCGGCGACCGGTGATCTTAGGGCGAACGACGTCCTGCTGCTCGCCCTCAAAACAAGCGAGCCGCGGACCCGCGCCGCTGCGCTGATCCTCCTGGCGCGCTCCGGGGACGAGCGAGCGCTGGACAGCGCGAAAACCTTCGCCAAGGACGCGAACCCGACACTTCGCCAGGCCGCCGCCACCGCGCTCGTGGCCCTCGGGGCCAAGGAAGCCCCGGACGCCGTCAAGGCGCTCCTGGCCGACGAGGGCTCGGCCCCTGCAGCGATCGAGCTCGCTCCGCAGGTCGAGAACGAGGACATCGTGAAGGTGCTTGCCTCGCGGGCCACCTTGCACCCTGTCTTCAGCGAGCGCACCTCGGCGATCTTCGCGCTCTCTCGCTGCCGCTCACCGCTCGCCCCGAAGACGCTCGGCACGCTCGTCTCTGATCGGAGCGTCGAGAGCGAGGCCTCCCAGGCCCTCGGGCGCTCACGAAGCCCGAGCGCCCGAGTCTGGCTCCGCGCCATGCTCCGCGCGCCGCACGCGCGGCGCCTCGGGATCCGCGCGTACGCTCTCCGCGTGCTCCGGGGTGGAGATCGCGAGCCGGAGGCGGACGCGATCATCGGGCGTCTCGCGACGGACAGCGATCCCGCCAACCGCGCCGTCGCGGTCTTCGCGCGCGTCGCGCTGGGCGACGCCAGCGTCGAGAAGCACCTCTCCGACAGCGAAGCGGGGGTACGGATCGCCGCGGTCCTCGGTGCGCGTGGCCGCATGGACGATGGGCTCCGGCGCTCGCTGCTCGCTCGCCTCGCCTCCGATCGCAGCCCCGCGGCGCGCGTGGTGTACGCGGCGGCCCTCGACGGCGGCGATCCAGAGGGCGCGATCCCCACGGGCGTGCTCGTCCATCGCGCCGAGTCCGGAGAGCCGGACGCGTCACTCGCGGCCTTCGCGCTCGCTCGGCGCTCCGAGGAAGAGCCCAGCGTCAAGATCCGTGCGCTGCTCTCCTCGGGGACTCCATGGATCCGCGCCCACGCCCTCCTCGGCCTAGCCGACAGCCGAGCTCGCGACGTCTCGGGGCGCCTGGCGACCGCCTACACCTACGAGCCCGATCCCGCCACGCGGCGTACCTTGATCAGGGCGCTCGCTCGCCGAACAGGCGACGCCAGCGCCCCTATCCGGAGTCGGACCCTCACCTCCGCCGCTCGCGTCGATCCCGATCCCGAGGTGCGGTTCATGGCCGCTCGCGCTCTCTCGGGCTTTACGACCGCTCGCGCCGAGGGGACGGCCGACGAGGTCGCGTGGCTACGCATCCTGCTCCCTGACGGAGCCGCCCCCTCGTCCATCTACACCGGTGCCCTGATCACGACGACGGGCGCGGTCATTCCCCTCGCCTTCGACGCGGACGGGTACGCCCTGGTGCCGCACGTCCCTCCAGGAGAAGCGCGTCTGGTCCTTGCGCCACGCGTCCCCTCGCACGAGGCCCACTCACCATGAGCGAGCCTCGCCCCACTCAGGCTCACACCTCCCCCCTCGAGGAGCCAACCTTCGAGGCGGCCATGAAGCGCCTGTCGGACATCGTCCAGCGCCTCGAGCGCGGCGATCTGCCCCTCGAGGAGTCGCTCTTGCTCTTCGAAGAAGGAATGCGACTCTCGGCCTCGTCCCAGGCCAGGCTGGACGCGGCCCAAAAGCGCGTCGAGCAACTCCTTGCTGTCGACGAGCAAGGCCGCCCGAGGAAGGCTCCCTTCGACCTCCACGAGGACGAAGACCCTGGCTCTGATCCGGGCGCCTGACGCCCTCCCTGGCTACAGGCGCTTAACGCCCGATGGCTCCACGGTAGACCCAGCCTTCGCCGTCAGCGTGGCGGATCATGAACCAGCCGTCTCGGGCCGCGCCAGTGGTTGTGACCTTCGTTCCTCGCGGAAGTCGCGCGATGACCCCCCCGGTCTTGGGCGTGTCGCGAACGAGCGCCACTTCCCAGGCGACCACAGCGCCTCCAACTTCACCCGCCGGAGCGGGCCTTCCGCTCGGCTCGCTCTTGACGGGAGCGGCAGAGCTTGCTGGCTCGAAGTGGACGGAGTACGCGACCACATACCGTGAGTGCTGATGAGGGAGCCCCTTGAGGCTCACCCCTGAGAGCTCCGTCCGCAGACACGGCAAGAAGCTCTCCGCATTTGGCATGGTCGAAGACTTACCGATGTTCATGTCCATCCGACCCGAGCCGTAGTCGAGCGTAAATACCGCGGAGAGCTTGCCCGAAGCTCCGGCCGCGGCCGTACACTGGCCGAGGTTCTTGAGCCGGGACTGGGCCACTGCGTCGAAGCCGGACGCCCCGCACTCCTTGGCCCCCTTGAGGGTCTCTCCACCCTCGGTGCGGCATGACAACACGCCGCCGTGCGCGACTGTGACTATCACCGCCCCCCCTGCAGGCGCGCCGCTCGCGGAGGGCTTGGCGGATGGACCGGGCGCGACGAGCGCGGGCGCGACGAGCGCGACAGCGTGCGAAGCCTCGGGAGCCCGACCAACGGACACCGCGGCTTGGGGCGCCGCTGCGGGCGCCGAAGGCCCAAGCTTGACACCAGCGAGCTTGGGCCACGCGATCCCGATGACGAAACCAATGGCCGCGATCACACCGACGCGACCCCAGGAAGGGCCATCGTGCTCGGGAACCTCGATCGTGAGCTCGGCTTCCTTGCGCATGGGAGCGAAGGGGTCGTACCACAAGCCCCAGGAAAGTGGCCACAACCCGGCAGCACTTCTTACCCCTGAATCCGAGCGGCGTCAGCGCAGCGCGATCGCCAGTACCAGGTTGCCCCCCTCGTGGGACTGCCCTGCGACGAAGAAGGTCTGGCCTATGGCCGCCGAAACCCGCAGGAGCTTCAGGAACTCCTTGCCATCAGGCTGGACGATCGACGCGGAGACGTCGTGACGCTTGTCCGGAGTGAGCCCTGTGTGCGTCACCTGGAGGGTCCGTCCGTTCGGAAGCTTAACAAGACCGTTCCTACCAACGTCGAGGGAGAGGACCTGCTTATCGAGGAGCCTGTAGTTGTTGAACGAGCTGAACGGTGGCTCCTTGAGCCGGGAGACATCACCGATGCGAGGATCGTACGAGCTCGGCTCGGCCCTCTTGGTCGCGTGCATGACCATGATCTCGACCTTCAGCGCTTGCGGTCCATCAGCGAGCGCTGATCGATCCATCGAGACCAGGATTCCGGCTAGGCCGCTGAAGACGGCGGTCAAGGCTCGCCGTCGAGTCACGTGCTCGGAGACATCAAACATCACGGACCTCCTGGATCGTCGATCCACACGACGACGCTCGACGCATTGCTCCCACCAGCCGGCAGGTAGAACACGGACACTTGGCTGGAAGGCGAATCAATCGCGTCCACCTCGACGCCACGAGACTCCGTGGCCACGGGAGCGGCTGCATCGGGTAAGTCGGCTCCGGCTCGCTGCGCCGGCTCGTTGCGAACGCGGAGGAAGAGCACCGCCGCAGCCGCGGCCGCAAGAGCCCCGACGACAGCCACGAGCTTCGTGCGATCGGCACGACGGGCCCTCGCGGCGGCCAGGCCGATCGGAGCAGCGATTGGGGGGGACGAGGAAGCCTCGACGCGCGCCATCACCGCGTCTACCACGTCCGAGGAGGCAACCGCCCGCGCGTCCGGTGAGTCTTCGTAGACCGTCCTCATCACCTCGCCGAGCGACGAGAGAGAGTCGAGAAAAGCCTGCGCCTCCATGCGTCCTGCGCTTGCTTCAACGGCGAGCTTCGTCTCGACACGGGCGGCGTTCTCGGCGTCCAGCTCGCCATCGGCGTAGGCCATCAACTCGAGCATAAACTCCCTGGCGAGGCTCATGGCGTCCCACCTTCTTCGTCCGTGGCAGGCGAGTCTCCGCTTGAGGTGCCCCGGGACGCTCTACCCTCGGAGCCCCCAACGGGCCTACCGGCCCCGACCTGCTCGGCGTAACAATCAGCCAGAGCGCGCTGTAGCTTCTGGCGAGCATGGAAGAGGCGGCTCATGATGGTGCCCTTGGACACGTTCATGGCCTGCGCCATCTCCTCGTAGCTCAATCCCTCGATCTCGCGCATCACGATGACCCCCCGATGGTAGGGGGGCAGCGCGTCGAGGGCGGCCTGGACCCTGGCCCCGATCTCGCGGCGGCGCACGACATCGACCGGGTCAGCGCCGTCGATGCGGGAGATGAGCGGGAAGTCGGTCTCGAGCACGTCGTCCGCGTCCATCCGGGAGGGCTCCAGCTCGGCGAGCTGGCGGCCAGGCTTGCGAATGAGATCGATGCTGAGGTTGGTGATGATCCTGTAGAGCCAGGTGAAGAAGCTCGATCCGCCCTGGAAGCTGTTAATGCCCTTGTAGACCCGGAGGAAGGCGTCCTGGACCAGCTCCCTCGCATCATTTTCGTCACGCACGAGCGAGAGAGCGATCGCGAAGGCGCGGCGCTGGTGGCGCTCGGCCAGCCGCCGGAATGCGGCCTTGTCACCCTGCTGGGCGCGTGCGATGAGCTCACGGTCTTCCTCGGCTTCCTTGAGACGGGCCTGTTTGGCGTTGGACGCGCTCGGGAGGCGAGTATTCAGGCCAGTTGGCTCGGGGGCGAGGGGGCGAGGGAAGACGTCCCGGGGACCGCGAGTCGGCGAAGGAGGCTCGGGGAAGCCCTTGGCGTTCTGACTCTCGTCCTCCGAAGACGCGGTCGACTCCTCCGGCAGGGCCGCGGGGCTCTCTGGAGGGGCGACGATCATGGGACGAGGGTACCCCAGTACGGCCATTTCCGCATGCCGATCAGGGCTCACCCTTTTTGGGCTCGGGCAGCTCTCCGAGCGTGACCTTGAGCTCCTTGGGCACTCCCTCACGGGCGATGCGCAGCGTGACTATTTGCCCCACCCCCGCCGTGCTGGCAAGCCACTGGAGGTGCGCGCTGCGCTCGATGGGCTCGTCCTGGAACTGCAGGACGATATCGCCAGGGCGGAGCCCCGCCTTGGCCGCGGGCCCCGATGGCTCCACGGAGTCGACCAGCACTCCCCTGGCCTCCACGCCGATCTTGAGCTGACCCCGCTGTTCGGGCGTTAGGTCGCGGACGTCGCGGATGCGGACGCCAAGCGCGCTGCGTACGAGCTTGCCGTCGCGTACGAGCTTGGGCAGGAGCTGCTTTACCATGTTGATGGGAATGGCGAAGCCTATCCCCTGGGCTCCGCCGCCGCGGATGGCCGTGTTCATGCCGACGACTTGGCCCTTCAGATCCAGCAGCGGACCGCCCGAGTTCCCGGGGTTGATCGAGGCGTCCGTCTGGAGAAAATCGTAGTATCCGGCCGGATCGAGTGGGACGTCCTCGCGGGTTCGCCCCTTGGCGCTCACGATGCCGGCGTTCACTGTGTGCGAGAGACCGAAGGGGTTCCCTATGGCAAGCACCCAGTCGCCCACCTCGACGGCGTCCGAGTCGCCGAACGGGATCGGAGTGAGATCCTTGGCGTCAATCTTGAGGACCGCGACGTCGGTGCGAGGGTCACGGCCGACGATCCGCGCGATGAACTCACGATCGTCGGAGAGCTTGACCGTGATTTGGTTGGACTCGATGACGTGGCTGTTCGTGAGGACGAGGCCGTCGCTGTCGACGACGAAGCCGGTGCCGAGCCCCTTGCCTGACCTGCGCTTTCCTCGCGGAAGCGGGCCTATCTCGCCGCCAGGAGCCCTCCCCTCGAGCACGGTGCTGATGGTCACCACTCCGGGGTCCACCCGCTTGACGATAGCCGCGAAGCTCGGCAGTTGAGGCGAAGGAGACAGGATAGAAGGGGGAGGAGGCGCCAGCGGAAGGGAGAGGAGCGCGCCGCTTGCCGAGGAGGCGAGCGCGTCACCGCTCTTCGTCGCCGAGCGATCACATGCTGTGGCGCACACCAGCGCGACGAAGGCGGCGGGCGTGAACAGCGCCGAGCGCTCGAAAGAACGCCTCGGCCAGAAGGTCACGCCCTCTCCTTCGTGAGCTCCAAGTAACGATGACGGAGGTCGAACAGCACCTGGCTGAGGAGGCGCTCTTCGTCACCTGTGAGGTTACCTCTCGTCTTTTCCTCGAGCAGGCCCAGAAGATCGATCCCTTGCTTGGCGAGCGGCAGGTTGCGCTCGATACGATCGTCGTCCGGGTGACGCGCCTCGCCGAGGTGCATCAGCGCGGAGTGGCTCAGCGAGAGCAAGAAGGTCGAAAAGTCGATGATCGGCAAGGCCTCGGGCTCTTGCCCTTCCTGATCCTGGCTCACGTTCGACGCTCAGCCTTCTGCCTCGTCCTCGTCGTCGTCGTCCTCATGGGGGGTCGAGAGGGCGGGCTGGGACAGGGAGACGGAGTCGGCCAGGTCGACGAGATCCGGGAGCTGCGAGAGGAACTTCTCGACGTCCTTGTCGGCCAGCACGCCGTTCTTCATGTGGCGGTCGCGCACTCGGATGTCCCAGTCCCAGGAGTTGATGGTCTTGCTGCTCATACGAAAACGCGAGTCCTTTCGGGCAATACGGCGGAGCCGGAGACGGCCCTTATCCGTTACTCTCAGCGCGCGAATCTTGCAAGGAGCGCTCGGCCATGCGCGCCGGTGGCCGCGAAACTCGAAGCGCTCAGTCGAGCTTCTTGCCGAGCTGGACCAAGGAAGCGTCGTGCCCGCACTCGGGGCCGTGGACGTGCGCCTCATCCTCGGCGTCCTCAAGCTCCCGCGCGGCCACCTCGATCTCGTCAGGGGTGGCGGCGCGTAGCTCCTTCACGGTGATGGAGTACTTGAGGTCGACCCCTGCCAGTGGGTGATTGGCGTCGACCACCACAAAATCGTCGCGCAGCTCGACGACGTGCATCACCGCCTCCTCGCCTTCGGGCGACTCCGCGATGAACTCGTCGCCCACGGAGATGCCCTTGGGATCGGGGAACTCGCCGCGCTCGACCTCGAGCACCAGCTCGTCATCGTACTCGCCAAAGCCCTCGGCCGCGGGCACAAAGAGCTCCTTGGCATCCCCGAGGGCGAGCCCGACAAGGCGCGCCTCCAGGCCAGGAACAAGCATTCCGTAGCCGTGGACATAGCGGATAGGCTCGCCGTCGTCGGTGTCGCTCCGGTCGACGATCTCGCCCTTCTCGTCGGCGAGGATGTAGTCGAGGACGACGTAGGCGTTGGGCTGGATGGTTCGCATGGACCTGCGGCTTTCTTTCGCGAAGGCGTGGCCCGGTCAAGGAGATTTCGTCGGGAGGCGTGGTCAGATCTCGTCGGGCGAGGCGATCCTCCCGCACAGCGCGCTCGCGGCCACCACGAGGGGGCTCGCCAGGTACACCTTCCCAGGGCCGCTCCGGCCCGGGAAATTACGGTTGATCGCGCTCACCGTGACCTGGTCTGGCGAGTCGCTCACCCCGGGTCCCGCCTTGATGCATGCGCCGCAGGAGGGATCGACCAACTCCGCGCCGACCCTGGCGAAGACCTCCAGGTAGCCCTTGGCCTCGGCGTAGCGGCGGATGTCCTGGGAGCCGAACTGGATGTACAGGTGCACGCCCTCGGCGACCTTTCGCCTCTTCTTGACGGCCTCGCCAAGGACCTTCGCGTACATGTCCATGTCGGCCTTCTTGCCGCCGGTGCACGAGCCCCCGTAGGCGATGTGGATCTTCACCTCGCCGCCCTGGTGGGCAGCGAGCCTGGCCAGAGGCACCCCGTTGCGCGGATCGCCGGGGGTGGCGACCATGGGCTCTATCTCGGCGAGATCGACGTCGAAGACCGCCACGTACGAGGCGCCAGGATCGGCCCTCACGATGCGAGCCCTCACGGCGTCTGCGTCCGCGCCTCGCTGCGACACGAGGTAAGAGACGACCACCTCGTCGGCCTCGATGATACCCGTGAAGCCCCCGGCCTCGACGGCCATGTTGGTGAGCGTGGCCCGCTCGTCGAGCGAGAGCCCGGAGACGCCAGGACCGCCGAACTCCAGCACCTTGCCGATGCCCGCTCCGCTCCTGAAGAACTCCTGCGAAAGGATGTGGAGCATCACGTCCTTGGCGCAGACGTCCGTGCGGAGGGCGCCCCGGAGGACGAACATCGCGCTCTCGGGAACGGTGACCCGGACGTCCTTGGTGAACCAGGCGTTCGCCATGTCGGTCGAGCCCACCCCGAAGGCAAAGCAACCCAGCGCGCCGGCCATGCAGGTGTGAGAGTCTGTGCCCACGACCAGCTGGCCGGGGAGGGCGATCTCCTCGATGATTTTGTTGTGGCAGATGGCCTCGGAGCCCACGAGCTTCCCGTCGCGGTGGACCTCGCCGTAGAGCTTGATGGAGTGGCGAGCGGTGAAAGACTCCTGCACGCTGGCGAGCTTCTCGGCCTGCTCCTTGAGGCCCATGTCGCGGTGGGCTTTGGGCATCACCAGATCGAGGAAGGTCAGGTGATCGCGAAACGCGAAGACGCTCTCCGGATCGGTCACCGTCGCGCCCTTGCCCATCTCGGCCACGAAGAGCGACTCGGCCATGGGCGTGACGTACTCGTGGCTGAAGCGCACGTCGGTCCGGGCGAAGAAGGCGTCGCCCGGGAGCACGCCCGGGACGCCGAGCTGCCCGGCCTTGGCGTCGACGATCACGTGGGCCGCGAGGATCTTTTCGCACAGGGTCATGGGCCGCGCGGGCGTGGTGACCGGCGGCGGCGAGGTCCTTCCGGCAAGGCGGGCGCGGTTGTAGGCGAAGAGACCGCCGTGCATGACGATGGCTGCGCTGATCGGATCGAGCCCCCTGGTGAACTCGCTCATCGGGAGCGCCTCGCCCCGCAAGATACGCTCGATCAGACCGAAATCGGTGCTGGTCAGGAGCCCGATGTTCTGGGCGTTCTGCCTGTAGATCTTCTCGATGCTCCTGGCGATGACCAGCCGGACGCCCGCCTTGAGCTCGCTGTACGGCGCGGTCTCCCGGCTCGAGCCGCAGCCCTTGGAGATGCCGCTGACGATGACTCCGAAGCCCCCGTTCTTGATGGCATCCTTCTGGACCTTGCCGCCCCGGAGCCCGACCAGGCAAAAGCGAGCCAGGGTCTCGTCGTAGTAGTAACAGACCCAGCCCGGGGTAAGCTCGTCGGTCGAGATGTTGGACAGGAGAGGGAGCGAGGGATCGTGTTCGATGGAGGCGCCCTCGAGCTGCTTCGCGAGGAGATCCTGGTCCTCGGTGAGAAAGAGAACTCGTCCCTCGATCCGGATCTCCGTTGCTTGCTCCACCATCCGAGCTTTCTAGCAGATGCCCGGCGCATCGAGGCAAGGGACGCTCGACCTCCGGGCGGCCCTGGCGAACGGGACCGCTTGGTTTTCTGGTCCCCGCGGCTATGCTGCGCGGCGACGTGCGCATCGCCCTCGTGACCACAAGCTACCCTTCGAGCCATGACGACCCCGCTGGCCACTTTGTGGCCGCCGAGACCAGGGCCCTCGTGGAGGAGGGCCATGACGTGGAGGTCGTGACCCCCAGGGTGGGCGGAGCCTTCGGCTGGCCGGGCGTCGCGGCTCGCGTCCGGGAGCGCCCGGGCAGGGCCCTGGAAATACCAGGATTTCTCCGCCATGCACGCGCGATCCTGGCGCGTGGGTGCTTCGATCGCGTCGTCGCTCACTGGGCGGTGCCCTCCGCCTTGCCCATCGCGCTCTCGACGGGCGCTCCTCTCGAGGTCGTCTCCCACGGGGGCGACGTACGCCTGCTGCTGGCCCTGCCCTCCCCGCTCCGGGCGCACATCGTATCCAGGATCGCTTCGCGCGCGGAGCTCTGGCGCTTCGTGTCGCGATCTCTGCTGGACGCACTGGAGCGGTCTCTTCCGCCCGACCTGCTGGATCGCCTGGCCTCCGTGGCCGAGGTCCGTCCTCCCAGGCTGGAGCTGCCCGAGGTCACGAACGAGGAAATCCGGGCGAGGAAAACCTCCTTCGGCGCTCTCTATGTGAGCGTCGGGCGGCTGGTCCACGCCAAGCGCGTGGACCGTGTGCTCGCCCATGTCGCGGCCAGGAGGGCCGCCGGAGAGCCTGCAGAGCTGGTGGTCGTGGGTGACGGTCCGGAGCGAGCTCCCCTCACCCGGCTGGCGGCCAGACTGGTGGTCCCTGCTCGCTTCGTGGGGAAGACGAGCCATCGGGAGGCCCTCGCCTGGATCGCCGCCGCGGACGCGCTCGCCTTCGCCTCGGAGGCCGAGGGGCTGTCCACGGTCGTCCGGGAAGCCGAAGCCCTTGGGACGCGGGTGGTGCACGTCTGAGCGCGTGAGCGCCCCGGACTCGCTGCCACGAGGAGGACCAGCTCGGCCACCGAGCGTCGGTGACCGGGGCGCTCCTTGACCGGGTGGGGCGGCTACTTGCCGGAGGCGATCTTCTCGAGGGACTTGGCAAGCTTGTCGGCCCGCTCCGCGAGGCCCATCTTGGTCTCGACCACCATGCTGGGGTCGACCTTCTCGCCCTTGACGTCGGTGACCAGCCGGCCCAGCTGGCTGCCCAGCTGGGCGATCTTGCCCGACACCTCGCTGGGGAAGTTCCTGCTGATCGAACCTGGCGCCACGTACATGGCGGCGGGCTTGGACAGATCCCCGGTGGCGTACTTGGGGAGCTTGAACTTGGCGCCCGAGGTCACGTCGGTGCCGCTGAACTCCGCGGGGAGCGTGATGTTGGGCGGCGTTATCGCGATGGGCGCGTCCAGGGGAGCCAGGACAGCGAAGGGGTTGCGCGCAGGATCCTGCTTCCCGAGGAGGACCACGTAGCTGATATTGACCTTGTCGCCCTGGCTGAACTGATCGTTGATGGGCTTCTGGAGCGAGTTCAGTAGGTTGATGATCACCAGCTTGCGGTCGTTCAAGGACTGCACCTGGGTGATGAACTCGATGAGCCCGCTCGAGGCCTCCTGGGAGAAGCCGCTGAAGCGAACGCCGGCGAGCTTGCTGCCGTCGAAATCGACGTTCATGCCGCCGAGCTCGTTGGCCAGCTTGTCGGGGAACTTCTTCTCCTTGAGTAGGGATTTCTGGCCCTCCTCGACCTTGGTGGCGATCTTCTCGAGGGTGTCCTTGGCCCGGACCACGTCGCCAGCGAGGCTCTTGGCGTGGTTCTGCGCGGCCTTGCGGCCCGCGTTGGCCTCGCCGCTCATTCCGGCCACGTAGCCGACCGCGCCCAGGACGACAGCGATCACGCTGCCGATCAGGATGCCCTTGCGGAGCGAGGCCTTGGCGGCCTCCTGGACGGCGGCCTCGTCCACCTCGATGCGCTGAGGTTGAGGCGGAGGCGGAGGCGGCTCGGGGGCCCGGTAAGGCGGGGCCTCCGGCTTGGACGGCGAGACAAAGCCTGGCGGCGGACCGATGGGAGAGCCAGGGACCGGCCCGGATGGGGGGACGGGGGGCGGGGGATACGCGGGCGCTGCGGCGCCTCCGCCGGGGGCAGGCACGGGGACTCCGCCCACGGGCGCGGGCGGGGGGGGCGCTGCGCCTGCGGCGGGCTTGCCGAGTCGAGCCTTCAGGTCGATCTTCGGCTTCTTCTCTTCGGCCATCGGTTCTCCGGAGGTCTTTCTGCGCCTTCGTGGTTGGCGCTTGGCTCGGTGAACGTTAGTTTCCTCGAGCCTTCCGTGTCAACGAAGCGAAATCCCCTCCTTTCCGCTTTCCTGTTCGCCGTCGCCATGGCTTCGTGTTCGCGTGACCCGGTCCGGGATCCTCGCGAGGAGGACCGGATGAGGCTCGCCACCCTGCTTGCCGCGGACGGCAAGGTCGATGTCGTGTTGATCGAGGCGGATCGCCTCGATCGCCAGGGCAAGAGCGAGAACGCCGCGATCCTCGTCGAGGGCGAGGCCACCCGCGCCCTCGACGACGCTCGGGCTCTCCTTGGACGCACCGACCCCGAGACCCCTTGGGGTCGCCAGACCAAGAGCGATCTTGGCCACCTCCTCGACGATCGAGGGGCCGCGATGGCGGTGTACGCATCCGCCCTCCGCTCCTCGAATCCCCAGGCCAAGCTCGGCGCCCTCACCACCCAGGCCAACCTCGAGCGCCGGGCTCTCGCCCTGGCCAAGGAGCTCAAGACGGGCCCCAAATGATTCGCGTGCTCTTCATCGACAACTACGACTCCTTCACGTGGAACCTCGTCCACCTGCTGGGCGAGGTCGGCGTGACCTGCGAGGTCGTCAAGAACGACGAGCTCACGCTGGACGAGGCGGAGGCCGCCTCGGCGGCCTCGTCGGGCCTCTTCGTCTCGCCCGGGCCGGGCACCCCGGACGACGCCGGGATCGTCCTGCCGCTCCTCTCCCGCTCGGCCGGGAAGATCCCGATCTTCGGGGTGTGCCTGGGCCTCCAGGCCATAGGTCAGGCGCTGGGCGGCCTCGTGGTGCGCGCCGAGCGGCGCATGCATGGGAGGACCTCTCCCATCTTCCACCAAGGCGCCGGCGTCTTCGAGGGGCTCCCCTCCCCCCTCGTCGCCACGCGCTACCACTCGCTGGTCGTCCTTCGCTCCTCGATCCCTCCCGAGGTCGAGCTCACAGCATGGACCGAGGAGGGGGACGTCATGGGCCTCCGTCACCGGACGCTCGACGTCGAGGGCCTGCAGTTCCACCCCGAGAGCTTCCTCACGACCTCGGGCAAGGAGCTGCTCTCCCGCTGGGCCGCGCGGCTCGGGGAGGGCGCCCGGCCATGAGCCACGTGACCTTCCCCTCGATCCTCGAGCGGCTCGAGGCTGGAGAGCTCGGGCCCGAGGGCGTGCGCGCCGCCTTCGACGCCATGCTGGACGGCGCGTGGAGCTCGGTGCAGATTGCATCTTTCGCGACGGCGCTCCGCCTGCGCGGCGAGGACGAGGACACCTTGGTCGCCGCGGCCTCCGCCCTCCGGGCCGCGATGAGCCGCGTGGATCACGGGCTCTCTGCGGTGCTCGACACCTGCGGCACGGGGGGCGACGGGGCGGGCACGGTCAACGTCTCGACGGCGGCGGCCGTGCTGGTCGCGTCGCTGGGCGTGCCCGTCGCCAAGCACGGCAACCGCTCGGTCTCCAGCCGCTCCGGCAGCGCCGACGTCCTGGAGGCCCTCGGACTGCCCCTCGACGTGCCCCCGGAGCGTCAGGCCGGGATCCTCGCGGAGGTGGGGATCGCGTTCCTGCTGGCTCCGCTGCACCACCCGGCGCTGCGCCACGCCTCGCAGGCCAGGAGGGAGCTGGGGATCCGCACCATCTTCAATGCCCTGGGGCCGCTCGCGAACCCTGCTCGCGCGACGCACCAGCTCCTGGGCGTCTACGACGACGCGATCCGCGGGAGGATGGCCAGAGCCCTCGCCCGGCTCGGGGTCCGTCGGGCCTGGGTGGTGCGGAGCGAGGACGGCCTGGACGAGCTCTCGCCCTCGGCTCCGACCCGGGTGTCGGCCCTGGGAGAGGACGGCGCGGTCGTCGAGAGGGTGGTCCAGCCCGAGGACTTCGGGCTCCCCCGGGCTCCGCTCTCCTCCCTCGCCGGGGGGGATCCCGGAGAGAACGCCCTGGCCCTCGCCACCCTCTTTCGCGGCGAGCCTCACCCGGCCACGCCGGCCGTCCTCCTGAACGCCGCGGCGGCGCTCCACGTCGCCACCGGCGAACCGCTCCCCGAGGCGGCCTCGAGGGTCGGCGAGGCCCACCGAGAGGGGCGAGCGGCCACGCTCTTTCACGCGTGGAAGAGGGCCGCCGAGGCCTCGCGGTGAGCCTGCTCTCCCGCATCCTCGAGGCCAAGCGGCGCAGCCTCGAGGGTCTGGCGGAGGGGCTGTCGCTCAGGGCGAGCCCGGGGCCGGAGCCCAGGACCGTCCTCGAGCGCGTGAGGAGGCCCGGGGGCGGTCCTCTCCGGCTCGTCTGCGAGATCAAGCGCCGCAGCCCGAGCGCGGGGCCCCTGGACACCACCCTCTCGGTCGGCGAGCGAGCCGTGGCCTACGCGGAGGGCGGAGCGGCGATGATCAGCGTCCTGGTCGACACTCCCTTCTTCGACGGGGACTGGCTCCACCTGGATCGGGCCAGGCGCGCCCTCGACGACGCGGGCCACGCGACGCCCCTGCTGGCCAAGGAGTTCGTGATCGACGGGCTACAGCTCGAGGCGGCGCGGACCCACGGCGCGGACGCGGTGCTGCTCATCGCTCGCATCACCCCTGCGCCGGAGCTGGGCCGCCTGGTCGAGCGCTCGCTCGCCCTTGGCCTCACGCCCCTCGTCGAGGTGACGACCGAGGGCGAGCTCGAGGCCGCTCTCTCGACGCCGGCGCGCCTCGTCGGCGTGAACGCCCGCGATCTCGACACCCTCGCGATGGACGCCCGGCGGGCCAGGAGGGTGCTGGAGAGGATCCCCGGGGATCGCGTGAGGGTGCACCTCTCCGGGCTCCTCGACGAGGGGGCGGTGCGCGCCGTCGCCGAGGGCCCCGCGGACGCCGCGCTCCTGGGAGAGGCGCTGATGCGAGAGGCCGATCCCCGCCCCCTCCTGGCCTCGCTCCAGCGAGGCGCGGCCACGCCGAGAAGGTGACCCCTCTCGTCTGCCCGGTCGATTTCGCGCAACGCCTCTCGCGCGCCCGCCGATGGACGCGCCGAAGGTCAGGACAGGGTCCCACCCCCGCAGGGTGCGGAGCGGGGTCCCGGCCAGGGCCTTCGCCGTGTCCCGGATACAGCTCTGTATCTGGTGCATGGTAACCCCTTGAAAATACGACCATCCCATGCGCAAGTCCCTTCTCTCCAGGGCCACCAGGCCGGGCCTGGCTACCCGCTCTCGCTCGATTCTTTGTCCGCTGGTCCTCGTCATTTCTTCACTGGCCACGGCCGCTTGCGCCCCCGCGGACGACACTGTGGGGGCCACGGGGGGAGGGGCCGTGGAGAAGGGCAGCTCGGCGCTTTTTTGGCTGCCCGCCAACGCGTGGCCCTTGGCAGGGAGGACCCATGTGATCCCTGTCTGCTGGGTGAATCCGGTCGATCTTTCGCTCGCCACCCCGCCGGTCCCGGCCAGCGCCCTACCTGCCGTCCGAGCAGCCATCAGGGATGGCTCGCTGGCCTGGTCGAGATGGGCGAACATCCAGTTTACGGGCTGGAGCACCTGCCCGACGACCGGCGACGAGAAATTCGTACGCATCTGGATCGGCCCTCACACGAACAACGATCTGCAGGTGGACGGCCAAACCGGCTCGTACGGGACCAACAACCTATTCCCACCGAGCCCTCTCGCCGATCGCTACTCGTCGAGCTTCCGGATATGGATCAACGGCATGTCACCGCTCCCATCGATCGCCGTGGTGGCCATCCACGAGTTTGGTCATATTCTCGGCTTTCCGCACGAGTTCGACCGTGCCGACCGGCCTCTCGCCACGAGCTGTCCTCCCGGGAATGGCGGAGCAACACCGGGCACCGCGAACCTCACGCCCTATGACAACCTCTCGATAATGAACATGGCCTATGGCGGGAACCCCCCATTTCCGAACCTCCCGTGCGGGTCCAGCACGCTCACCGAGAGCGACATCACGGGCCTGATCCGCGCGTACGGATACCGATGCAGCGGCGACACCGATTGCGACGGCACGCCCGACTACAAGGACAACTGCGTCTACGCCGCCAACGACAACCAGGCGGACAGCAACTTCGACGCCGAGCGCACGCTCGCCAAGCGTGATGGCTACCCCTCTTTTTACTAGGGTACCCGGCCGACGCCGAGCGACCCACCCAGCCAGGTGGCGGCCTGGCACCGGTACTTCAAGGGTGACGCCTGCGACCCCACCCCGACCGTCTCGGCCAAGCCCGAGCAGGTCCCCGGCCCCGACGTCTTTTGCTTTGCCACCGACTACATCCATGGCGTCGGCACCCGTTCCCGCGCTACGATGTGCCCGACATGGACCGACACGTCGTTCGTCTACCGAGGCTTTGTCGGCAACATGCAGGGCACGGCCCCCAGCGCAAACGACACGTTCTCTTCGAACTTCTGCAAGTGTGATCGTAACCTCGATTTGTCGGACAACAGAGAACTATGTTACGACCCCGGCGGAGACGAAAAATGTGCGCTTGCGCGAAGCGACCTGTTCCTCGAGCAGAGCGTTCCAGAAGCCCCTGATGCTCCGTGGAAGCATATCACGACGGAGACTGCCGGTGCGGCGCCTCATGAACGTTTCTTCCCGAGCACTTGGATCCAGCATTCCCAGCCAGGGCTCACGGCATTCCAACCGAAAAAGCAGTGGCTCTTTTCTCAAGACCAGGCACGACTCTGGAGGGCTCCTGGAACCATGAAAGGCATCCTTTCCACTCACGGAACGGGCTCGGACAACTATCGATTCAATTACCGCCCCACTTCAACCAATGTACACATCCTGAAACAAGGCATATTCATCGGCCCGCCAAAGACTGTGCCACACAAGTGGATCCCAAGACCGAGCTTCGACTTCCCCATCGAGTACCGCCTACCGCTCCTGTTTGGAGAGGAGCTCCGTCTCTTCACGAGCGACGGGTTCGCTTTCATGGACGACATCACTTCTCGTTTGAGCTCGAGCGCGCAATCGCTCTATAGATCCGTGGCCGAAGGCGGCCAGATTCTGCAGGACGACGCCCCACCTGACCATACTCTTCACGACGCGATCGTCATCGACGATAAGGGCCGTTTTCTAGGAGCGTTCCAGACTGACGGCAGGTTTGGAACCCACCTGATCGGCGCTGACCTGGCTCGGTTCCATGAGGCTCCACTCCCGGGAGTGAGGGCGCTCACCTACAGCGCAGCGCGCAGAACGCTGTATACTCTTACAAACAACGATCTGGTCATTCGAAACGTCACGACTCTGCTCGACGGAGGCCCAGGAAGAACGGTTCTGCCGCTCTACGGGGACGTCCCGTTGCAGCTGGAGGACACGCCTGCCCCATCGACTCAAATGGTCTGGCTCGAGCCGGCCAACGCCCTCATGCTCCTTAACCAAAATGCCGAGGGCGGCTGGGATCTCACCTCGGTCGGCGTGGACGGAGAGTGTCGGCTCCTCTGGAGCACCACGGCGCTCCCCGAGGACGAGCTGGCCCATGTTCGCCTCGGCACGAGCCCTCTCGGTGAGCTCGTGCTCACCTCCAGCACGGCGCTCATCACGTTCAACTCCCGGGGCGAGCCCCTCGGCTCCAGCGCGATTGACGCGCCCGCGCTTGCCAACGTCGCGTCCGACGATCAATCCTTCCACTACGCGGCCTATGCTGCGCCCCCCGATGGCTCTCTCCTCGACATGGCTCAGCGTACGGTCGCTCGAGATGCGATGCGACCAGGGCTGTGCGCTGCGGCCTGGCTGCAAGGCGCCGCGCTTTCCTCGCCCGTACTCGACGATGCGTGGCGCACTTGTGAGCCTCCAACCGCTGCTTCCGAGCCTGGGATCACCCGATGCCTGAGCGAGCCATGAAGCGCTGGCTCTTCCCCCTTGGCGCGGCCATGGCGACCACCATGGGTATGGCAAGTGCTTGTGGCGCAAGCTCCAACCTGCCCGACGCAGGGATCCAGACCGATGCCTTGTCGGACGTGAGCCCCCAGCCTGACCAAGAAACCCCGCTCCGACCCGTCAACGTCAGTCCCGCCCCGCCGGGGTGGAGGCGTCTTACCGAGGTCGACCCAGGGTGCGATCTCTTTGCGATCGAGGACCTGTCGACATTGCCCCCGCTCAAGTGGACGCCATGCTCGAACGGAAAAGCGGGCTGCGAGGAGTCGCTCGGAGAAAAAACGAACTGGGGTGACCCTTTTGTCAAGTTTCGCGCTTCCAGAGACGGCAAGACCTTTGCCGTTCTCAGGAGAACCCAGGAAAAGAACGTCAGCGACTGGGAGCTCTACGACCGCACTGGAAAGCCGCTGGGAGCCTGGCGACAGGGGCCTGGAATTTGTACCCTAGGTCCACTTCCAGCAAGCGAGAAGGTCTATCTACTTGCCTACCGTCGCACGGGGAGCAAGCCGGACGGATTCTCCATGGTCGTCGGGACTCCCAAGGAGCTACAACGTTCGCCACTCCCCTTCAAGGACGTTCCGGAGCCCCAGGCACACACCGATACACGCAGCGACCTGGTCTTCTTCTCCGACCTCCGCGCGGCTGTCAACGTCGACGGCCGCATCCTGCAGTTCACGCCAGGCCTCGACTCCTGGATCTACACGGATTACGGCCCCCAATTTCACAGCACGACGGTCATCGGCAACGACATCTTTGCGTGGAACATCGCGGCTCGGACCGGTTCATGGGACGGCTGGGGACGCGAGTACGTCATTCGAACCGACGGCACTGCCGAGATCTTAATTGGTCGCCCTGGGATTTACGTCAACTCGTTTGCGACCGACGGCAAGACCATGTGGTGGATCGAGAGCTCCGGGGCCCCTGCCTTCAGCCCGCAACCCAACCATGCCCTCTACAAGGCTCCCTACACCACCCGCGCCGCCGACCTCCGGCCCACCAAGGTCGACGATATCCGTCAGCGCTTTACGCCAGATTCCGTCCTTGCCTACGATGGAGTCTTCGTGTTGCGCCTCATTCCCCAAGGCGACGTCCATGCCGAAGTTTACCGAGCGAGCGACGGCAAGCACCTTCGGGCGGACCTCGGGCCTGGCCTGAGGCTCTCGGATGCCATCTACAGCTCCGAAACGGAGTTCCTGGCGCTCGCCGAGGTGCCGGACGAGCCCTTTGGCAACAGCATAGTGCGCCTTCAGCTCGGGCCATGGCCTTGAGTGGACGCAGAGGGCGGGCTGGACGCGCTCCGGAGATGGAGGTTGGAGAGGAAGGCGCGGCCACGCCGAGAAGGTGACCACCCGGCCTCCTCCGGGTAGGCTCGGCCCGTGGATCTCCATGGCGCCATCGACGCTTACCTGGACCACCTCAGGGTGGAGCGGGCGCTGGCCAGGAACACCCTGGAGGCCTATGCCCGGGATCTGGGTCGCCTGGCCGAACACGCGCGCTCGGGCGACGAGCCTCTGGATCCCAGGGAGATCGACGCCGAGATCGTCTCTCGCATGCTGGTCGCCAACAGCAAGGACGGGCTCTCGGCCCGCTCGAGCGCCAGGCAGCTCTCCGCGCTGCGAGGCTTCTTTCGCTTCCTGGTGAGGGAACGCCTGATCCAGGCCGATCCCACGCGCATGGTGGAGCGCCCCAAGCTGGGGCGACGCCTCCCCAGGGTGCTCTCGTACGACGAGGTCGACGAGCTCCTGGCCGCGCCTGGCACGGCCACCGATCGAGGGCGGCGAGACACGGCCATGATCCACCTCATGTACGCCTCCGGCCTCCGGGTGAGCGAGCTGTGCGGTCTCAAGCTGGGAGAGCTCGATCGACAGCGAGGCATCGTGTCGCCCCTTGGAAAGGGCAGCAAGCGCCGGGTGGTCCCCGTGGGCGAGGTCGCGCTCCTCCACCTCGACGTCTACGTCACCGAGGTGAGGCCTCGCAGCAAGGGCGCGGACGCCCAGCCCTTCCTCTTCCTCTCGCCACGAGGCAAGAGGTTTACCCGGCAGGGCTTCTGGAAGCTCCTCAAGCGCCACGCTCGCTCGGCCGGCATCACGACCGAGCTCTCCCCTCACAAGCTCCGCCACTCCTTCGCCACTCACCTGCTCCGGGGAGGCGCCGATCTCCGCGCCGTGCAGGCGATGCTGGGCCACGCCGATCTGGGCCCCACCGAGATCTACACCCGGGTGGCGCAGGATCACGTCAGGGAGGCCTACGCGCTGGCCCACCCCAGAGCCAGGCGCCTCTGAGAGGGTCGGAATGGGCCCTCCAGGGCCGTGCAAGCGCCCTGAACCGGGCGTTCCCGATGAGGGACGTTGCTGTTACTCTCAGCTCGATGCGACTGGAGGAGCCGTTCACCGTGACGGAGCCCGAGGGCGACGAGAGCCCCGTGCTGGTCGAGATCCCGCACGCCGGGCTCGCCCTCGACGCCGAGACCCTGTCCACCCTGGTGGCTCCCGCGCGCTGCGTGGGCAGGGACGCCGATCTCTTCGTGGATCGGCTCTACGCCGACGCGCCGTCCGTGGGGTCCTCTCTCCTGGTCGCTCACACCTCCCGCTACGTCGTCGATCTGAACCGCGCCGAGACCGACGTCGACGGGGAGTCGGTCTGGGGCATGGGGGGACCTCATCGAGCGAGCCGGGGGGTGGTGTGGCGCCTCACCAGCGACGGCCTCCCCGCGCTCGCTCATCCTCTCCCAAGGAGCGAGTTCGAGCGCCGCCTGGCGACCTACTACCATCCCTACCACCGGGCGCTCAGGGCGCTCCTCGAGCACAAGATCGCCCGCTTCGGGCTGGCAGTGGTGCTCGCCGCTCACTCCATGCCGAGCTCTGCGCGAACAGGCCACGGGGACGTGGGGCGGACGCGCGCCGACGTCGTCCCTGGCACCCAGGGGCGGACCAGCGCCGCCTCCTCGTTCATCGACGCGGTGGAGCAGGCCGCCAGGGGCGCGGGCCTCTCGGTCGCCCACGACGAGCCTTACAAGGGCGGCTTCACCACCCTCCATTACGGGCGCCCCGAGGGGAAGGTGCATGTGGTCCAGGTCGAGCTGGCCAGGCGCCTCTACATGGACGAGGCCACGCTCAGGGAGCACGAGGGCTTCCCTGTGCTGAAGCGCTTCTGCACGGGGATGGTCGCCGGGCTGGTGGCCAGGGCCCGAGCCTTCCGCTCTCGCTGAGCGAGGCGACGGCCCGATGCAGCGCTTGACAAGGCGGCGCTCATCGAGCAGGTTGCGCTCCCCATTTGCTTTGCGTTCAGGCGAGCCGCCTCACGCATCGCGGCGGCGACCCTCCCGGCTCTCTGCGAGCCGGGCCGTGCGCCCCAGAGTCTTTCGAGGTTTCCCATGGCGAAGAGCGACATCACAGGCAAGCGCAAGGCCAAGGCGCAGAACGTCTCTCACTCCAACATCAAGACGAAGCGCTGGCAGAACGTCAATATCCAGTCGCGCCGTATCTGGGTGCCCGAGCTCAATCGCTTCGTCTCGCTCAACCTGACGACACGCGACATCCGCACCATCGACAAGATCGGCCTCGTCGCCTACGCCAAGCGCCACCAGGTCAAGCTCTGACCCCCCCTGGACCCTGAGCCGGAAGACCTGGATACGGGCGAAGGAATCTTCTCGGGCTGGACGCGCCGCCGTCCTCCCTCGAGGGCTGCAGGAGCGCTATGCTGTCCGCTCAGGCCGCGAGAAGCGGCCCGAGGAACCTCCGCGATGCACCTCCGCCACGGCTTGCTCGTCCTGGTATCACTCCTTGTTGCCGCCGATGCCTCGGCCTTCTGCCGCACGACCACGGCGCCCACCGATCCAAGCTTCTCGCCCAAGCCTGGGACCTGCTGGACCCAGGGGATCTTCGTCTTCCACCAGAGGACCTGCGTCGGCTATTCCATCGAGAGCCCTGGCTCCGCCAAGCTCGACATGGCGGCGTTCGCGCCTCTGGTCGAGCAGGCGTTCGCGAGCTGGAGAGCGTCGAACTGCGACGGGGGCGCGCCGACCATCCAGACGATGTTCAGGGGCAACACGACCAGCGCGTCCTTCGGCTATGACGTCAACGGCGGGCCCAACGCCAGCGCCATCGTCTTCCGGGACGACAAGTGGCCCCACGGCGAGCGCACGAGCGAGGTCATCCTGACGACCCTCACCTTCAACCGCGATACGGGCGAGATCCTGGACGCGGACATGGAGGTCAACACGGCGGAGGTGGATTTTACCCTGACCGATCCGGTCCCTCGCAACGGCACCGACATGCTGAGCGCCCTCACCCACGAGGCAGGCCATTTCCTGGGCCTGGCTCACTCGTCGGATGTCAGCGCCACGATGTACGCTCGCTACACGGCGGGCTCCACGAGCTTTCGTACCCTGGAGCCGGACGATCAACAGGGCCTCTGCTCCATTTACCTCTCCTCGGGAAAGCGCGTCACCTCCACCGGCCAAGTGGCCCCCGGGGCCTGCGATCCCACCGCTCCTCCTCCTCCCATGTCGACGACCACCTCCAAGGGCTGCAGCGCGGGACCGAGGGGGGACGGCACGGCTGCGCTGGCTCTGCTCGGCGCAGCGGTGGCCGTGGTGCTAAGGCGACGAAGGCGCTGAAGGCTGGCGCTACCGCTCCTTGGCGACGACGTGAGGTTGCGGCTTTCTCCTCTCCCACGTTGCCGTGGCGCCGCGCATCGGCGGCAGCGCCTCGTCTTCTTCGGGCCGCCTGCCGGACAGAGAGGGGTAAGATTTTACAGGGAGGATGAGGGGGAGAGGGTTCCTGCGGGAGGAACGTTTCGGACAGAGAATCATTTCTCCCTTCCCTGCAAGATCTTACCCCTCCCTGGCCAACACGCCCCTCCCGGCAGAATCCTCTCTCGATGCCCCTGCCAGCGAGCGGGTCCACTCGCAGAGGGAGGCTCCCAGCTCCTCGGCCCAGGCCTTCTGCGGGTTGTGGGCGCCCGTGGCGAAGCGCAGCCTGGGCCCCTTCGCTGCGGCCTCCGAGAGCTCGAGGAAGATGTCGGTCTCGATGAGCGGATCGTCGTCGCAGAAGCTCACCAGGCAAGGCGCCGCGGCGGTGACGTTCCTCGCGTGCTGCTCGAAGTCGATGGCCGAGACGCAGCGGAGCGTGTGGGAGAGCGCGAGGGCGCTGTAGCTCCCACGGAACCCGGCCCTCGCGTACACGGGCCGCAGCAGCTCTCCCGCGAGCCTCGCCACGGGACGGAGCGCCAGGAGAGGGAAGAGCCTCCGACCTCGCTGCACCTCGCGGAAGGCGCGGTGAGGGCGGAGCCCTGGAGACGAGATCAGCGCCAGCCCCGCGAAGCGCCCGGGCTCGAGGGCCGCTGCCTGCGCCGCCACGACTCCGCCCATCGAGTGCCCGAGCACCACCGGCCTCTCTAGCCCCAGCGCGTCGACGAAGCGAAGGAGGAACCTCGCCCTGGCCTGCACCGAGGGGCCAGGCTCCACGTCGAGCTCGGTGCCGCCGAAGCCAGGCATGTCCGGCCGCACCAGCCGCAGGCTGCGGGTGAGCGCCGGGGCCAGCCAGCGAAAGTCCCGGCTGCTGCCAGGGATCCCATGCACGGCCACCAGGCAGGGACCGGAGCCCTCGTCGCGGTAGCCCACTCTCCCGGACGGGAGAGACACGTGGCGCAGAACGGGATCGCTGGGGGCGCTCGGGGTGGTCACCGGGCAAGAGTACATTCCCGGAAGCTCACCTTGCGCTCCTCGATGAGCGAGCGACGCTCGAGATCAGACAGGGACGGCGAAATCGCGGAGGGCCTGGTTGAGGCTCACCTTGCGATCCGTGTCGTGGGTGCGACGGCCGATGATGAGGGCGCAGGGCACGCCGAATTCCCCCGCAGGGAAGCGCTTTTGGCGGACCCCGGGGATGACCACCGAGCGCGCGGGGATCTTGCCTCGGTGCTCGACCGGCTCGATCCCCGTGACGTCCAGGATGACGGTGGACGCCGTGAGCACCACGCCCGCGCCCAGCACGGCCTCTCGCCCGACGTGCATGCCCTCGACCACGATGACGCGCGAGCCAACGAAGACCCCGTCCTCGATGATGACCGGGCGAGCCCCCGGAGGCTCGAGGACGCCGCCGATGCCGACCCCGCCCGCCAGGTGGCAGTCCCTGCCTATCTGAGCGCACGAGCCGACGGTGGCCCAGGTGTCCACCATGGTGCCCGAGCCCACCCTCGCCCCAATGTTGACGAACGAGGGCATGAGGACCACGCCCGGCTCGCAGAAGGCGCCGTAGCGCACCACGCCCGGCGGCACCACGCGGATCCCGGCCTCGGCCAGCCCCCCCTTGAGGGGGACCTTGTCGTGGAACGAGAGGGGCCCCGCCTCCATCTTTTCCATCCTCCGCACGGCGAAGAAGAGCAAGATCGCCTTCTTGATCCAGTCATGGGTGACCCACTCACCGCCGTCGGCCTCGGGGGGGGAGGCCACCCGGACATGGCCGGCGTCGAGCAGGGCCAGGGTCTCCAGCACGGCGGCCTCGTGACGGGCCTCGGCCAGGAGGGCGCGGTCTTCGAAGGCAGCCTCGATGAGCGGGCGAAGAGCTTCCAGTGAAATCATGGATGCCCCGGAGCCTAGCCGAGATCGGCGGGTCTTTGGGCGGGGGCATCACGCGCGGAACGCGCAGAGGATCTCGGCCTCCAGCACGTCGAGCGAGCGCCGCGCCACGTGCTCGTCGAACCAGACGCGACCCTGACGCCCCATCTCGCGGTACTCCTCCGGCGACCGGAGGAACCCCAGGACCGCGCGCACGATGTCCTGCGGGGACTG
>SXGT01009217.1_pt1 | contig 31848 bp, 32 predicted proteins | sample 3176221 | NCBI WGS metagenome assembly SXGT01 (sample SAMN11356862, study PRJNA531348) | freshwater metagenome | isolation source: freshwater sample F1-120 | place: China: Fuxian Lake, Yuxi | collected 2017-12-25
ACGGATCCACGCGAACGAAATAGGTGTGTGCCATGGCACGGAGCAAGTCCTGCGCAGTGGGGTCATGTACTTGCGTCTCAATGCCCGCCGCCTTCAGAGCTGCCCGAACGTTGGTATACCTGTGTACAGAAGCCGTACGATTGTCGCTCATGCGGTCGAACCCCGAAAAGCATTGAGGAGAGATACATCCAGAAGAAGAGCGGTGACGTTTTCCGTTTGATGGTCGTCTTCGAGGAGCGCTTGAAGCGCGTTACGTGCTTCGAGAATGGTGGGTTTGTCGAGCAGACCCGCCAGCACCGACGATCGAATGAGCCTGTCGTTGAGCGCACGCCACAGCTCGTCGCTTCCCATGAGAACCCATCGACACCCAAGGTGATGGCTGATGACACGCACGTCTGGGTCTGGCAGCACGTGATCAGCCCCACGGTTGCCGAGGGCTCGAGTGAGGCGACCGGCCGGGCTGTGATGGTCGCGCGTGAGCTCAACAACACGCCGAGTGCTCACAAGCGAAGCAGCCGCGTCGCCCACATGTGCCACCACCATCCGGTCGGGCGAGAGGTCAACCATGACGAGCGTCGTCCCTCCACGCCACGTCCGCTTGATTTCTTGATCGATGATGCGAAATGCCTCCGTCACCGTCTCCAACGGGTCGGTGTCATACTTCGGGACACGAAGCAACACCGGCAACCTCCGTGAGGCGTATTCTGCCGCACGATCTCCATCCGCTCCATGTCCATCAGCCACCACTCCCAGGAGCGTTCCGGGCCCGCGCCAGTCCTCCTGCGGAACGAACCGATCGTCCTGTTGAGAGCGTTGCCCTCGAAACGAAAACCCTGCCCAGTGCTTTGAACGTGCCAGCATCTACAGCTTCTCCTCGCCAAACGGCGTGCGCGACTATATCATAGAGGTAGCTATTTTCAAGATTCTCGCTATGAACTTGCGCGCCGAGCACCCACAGACAACCGAATTGGAGCCAACACGACTCTTAAATCTCCCCTCTCACAAAGACATTCTGAAGCTTTCTGGTCTTTCTGAAGGACAGTTTCCAGAATCCAAGTATCGTGAATACGTCCGTGCACTCAATGAACGGATGCGTCTCCTTGAAACACAGATGGGGTCACTGACATACAATCTGGAAGAATTACGTCCAAAACTCGAATATGCGAGTAAACTCGTCGTGGCGCATTTCGACGTCGTAGAGGTGTTCCTCAAAGAAGCATGGCGTGAAATTACCCGTCTCACAAAACAAACGGACTTATTCCCCAATCACAACAACTGGTTTTTAGTGGAAGAATCCATGGATCAGCTCTCTGAACAAATTCGCGACCTAAAGTTTGCGCTCGCAAACCTGTACACCATCGGTGGGTTTCAGGCGACGAGTGTAAAAACGAGTCGCGAAGTACAAGCGGGGATCGGCCAACGTGCCGATACGGATTTGCGTGCAGAATATTCTCGGTACGATCTCCTTCCGGTACGCGCTGAACGTTACTACGACGAACTCATCCAGAAACCAGAGGGCGTCAACTCTCGCACGCTCTTATTTGGAAGCGGCATGGCGTCTGTCACAACCGTGCTCGCATTGGCAAAATCGGAGTATCAAAAAGAAGTCTTTCTAACTGGCACCCACCTCTACTTCGAAAACCAGAACCAAACCAATCAACTGTTCACGGATATTGGCGAGGAACGCCTGGCCACCTTTGATGAACGATACCCCGATGGCTTGCGTATTCGTATGGATGACGACCCTGCCGTCGTCTTTGTGGAAACCATCGGCAACATGAGGGACATGCCCTCTGTAGATGTGGACGATATTTTACAAGCTGACACACGTCACAACCGAAGACTTGTTGTGTTAGACATCACGTTGTCTGGACCCAATTTTGACAGCAAACATCTGCTCAGAAACATGGACGAAAACACGGTCGTTATCCTGGTGAACAGTTTGCAAAAACTCTACCAGGAAGGAGACGGTGTGGCCGCAGCAGGCGCCCTCACGGTCCTATCACGAAACAAAGACTGGACCGACGAAATCACTGCAAAACTCCATTCGTTCCGCGGAATGCTCGGCACACACGTCACTCCACAGAATGTAAAACTTCTCCAACGCATTAACCCAGAAGCGGTTCGTTCCTTTGCCCGACGTATTGGTACAAACGTCGCGGAAATCGCGACCACGCTGCGCGAAGCAAACCTCCCTGTCGTAGACAAAATTGTTACGGGAAGAATGCACACGGATGGGACTTCTGAAGCAGCCGCCTTCTACATCCAACTCAAACACGATTGCGGACAGACATTTGTAGACACGGTTGTTCAAAAAGCCGCCGCGCGAAACATTCAGCTCACAGACGGAGCAAGTTTTGGTTTCAAAACCACCAGACTCATGGTGATTGGCGGTGACACAACGGCCGTACGCATCTGTCCAGGCACGGAAAATCCTAGACAAATTTCTGAACTCATCACCATCTTTAAAGAAACGCTTGAGGAACTCCAGTAAGTATCAAAACACCACCGGAATACCGGTGGTGTTTTTCTAGATTACTCGTGCGCAGCGAGCCAACGCTCGGCGTCGATGGCGGCCATACAGCCAGTACCGGCGGCCGTGACGGCTTGACGGTACACATGGTCGGCGACGTCACCAGCAGCGAAGACTCCCTCAACACTCGTATACGTAGAGCCGGACTTTGTGACAATATAGCCTTTCTCGTCGAGGTCGAGCTTGCCTTTGAACAACTCCGTGTTTGGCTTGTGGCCGATAGCAACGAAGAGTCCTTGGGTTGGCATCATGGTTTCTTCGTTCGTCTGGTTGTTGAAAACACGGAGGGTTGTAATGGTCTTTCCGTCTCCCAACACTTCTTTCACTTCTGAGTTCCAGACGATGGTAATCTTCGAATCGTTCTTCGCGCGATCCTGCATGATCTTTGAAGCACGCAAGACATCACGACGAACAATGAGCGTCACCTTCGAAGCGAAGCGTGTGAGGAAGGTCGCTTCTTCAAGCGCACTGTCTCCACCCCCCACCACAACAATCTCCTTCCCTTTGAAGAAAAAACCATCGCAGGTGGCGCACGCCGACACACCCCGTCCATAGTGCTCCTGTTCTCCTGGAACATTGAGCCACATGGCCGAGGCACCCGTTGAAATAATGACAGTTTGTGCTTCATGCGTCCCCGAAGCGGTCGTCACACGAAACGGACGCGATGTGAAATCCACATCCGTCACATCCTCAGAAACAATCCGCGTCCCAAACCGCTCCGACTGCTTTTTAAATTGTGCCATGAGCTCAGGGCCCATCAACCCTTCCGGAAATCCCGGAAAGTTTTCCACATCCGACGTCAGCATGAGCTGCCCACCCGGCTGCAACCCTTCAAACATGAGTGGTTGCAACTCCGCCCGCGCCGCATACAACGCCGCCGTGTGTCCCGCCGGACCAGATCCAATGATGATAAGTTTTTCTGACATAGGTTTTGGGTGTTAGGTCTTAGGTTTTAGGGAAGTTCATACAACCTGACACCTGAAACCTAGAACCTGAAACCTCTACACATGTTTCTCCACGCGTGCACGCAATGCTTCTTTGCTCATCGAACCTGAAAACTGTTCAACAACCTGTCCGCCTTTGAATACCAAAAAAGTAGGAATCGAAAGAATGTTGAAACGCTGTGCCAAGTCGGAATGATCGTCCACGTTTACTTTCGCAAATGAGGCGCCTGTGAGTTCGACGGAAAGTTCCTCAACAATGGGTGACATCATTTTGCACGGTCCACACCAAGGAGCCCAAAAATCAACAAGCATTGGCTTTTCGGACGCGAGGACTACAGAGTCGAAGTTGGCAGTTGTCAATTCTTGCATAAGAAAAGATTAAAGGATCACGAGGACTAGCGCATGTCGATGCCGTCGATGTGTAGAATACGCGTTTTTGCTTCTTCCGAGTAGGTTTCAAGAACGTCGCCTGGTTCGATGCGTGTACGTGAGGAGTACTCAATACCACACTCCGAACCACCAGAAACTTCCTTCACATTCTGGCGTCCGCTTTGCAACTTGAGGATTTCTCCTTCTCCAACCACAGCGCCATCACGCAAGATGCGCAACTTCGTGCCGGCACGAACCTTCTCGCCAAGCACCTTTCCTCCAATAACTCCTCCGCGATCGAGTTTCTTGAAGGAGGCGAGCACTTCAACTTTTCCGAGCTCCGTCAAAATTTGTTCGGCAGGCAATTTCTTTTGGAGACGCACCATCACGTCCTCAAACAACTTATAGATGATGGGCGACTGAAGAATCTCCACGTTCTTATCGCGAGCAAGCTGCTCGGCGCTGGTCGTTGGTTTTACGTTGAAGCCGTAGATGATGGACTGCGTCGCTTCGGCTTTGTCGATGTCACCATCCGTGATGTTTCCAAGACCTTTGGCAACCACATCAATCCCAACCGCGTCATGTTTCACTTTTTCCAACATGCCAAGGAACGCTTCGAGTGAACCAAGCACGTCGGCACGAATAATGACGTTCAAAAGCATCTTCCCTTCCTTCTTTGCTTCCGGCGCCGCTGTTGCCTTCATACTTTCGTCCACCGCGCTCTTCACTGGCTTACGCATTTTCGCGAGGGCCTTTTCGTCCTCCGGCACTTCCATCACATCTCCAACCGCTGGAGCCACCTTGAACCCAAGCAATTTGACCGGCATCGAAGGCGAGGCGGAAGTAACCGCTTCCCCGCGCCAATCTTTCATGGAACGTACGCGACCAAACAAGGCCCCGCGCACACCAATGGAGTCACCGAGCTTCAATGTGCCGTTTTGCACAAGCACGGTCGCTACCGGACCTTCTCCTTTGTTGATGTGAGATTCAATAATCGTTCCGGCGGCCAGACGCTCTGGGTTGGCAACAATCTTTTCCTGTTCGACATCGTTAATGAGAAGCAGGGCGTCAAGCAACGCATCAATGCCGTCTCCCGTTTTTGCAGAGACCGGCAACAAAATGGTCTTACCACCCCATTCTTCCGAAATCACACCGATTTCTGAAAGCTGTGCCTTTACACGTTCCACGTTTGCTTCCGGTTTGTCCACCTTGTTGAGAGCCACCACAAACGGAAGGCCGGCCGCCTTAATGATGTCAACTGCTTCTTTTGTCTGCGGCTGTACTCCATCGTCTGCCGCCACCACAAGAATGGCGATGTCAGCGACCTTCGCTCCACGTGAACGCATCACGGTAAACGCTTCGTGACCTGGCGTGTCAATGAACGTAATAAGTCGGTCTTTGCGCACGACCTGGTAGGCACCGATGTGCTGCGTGATACCACCTGCTTCGGAATCCATCACTTTGGTCGTACGAATGGTGTCGAGCAACTTGGTCTTTCCGTGGTCAACGTGACCCATGACCACAATAATCGGTGGACGTCCAACCAAATTTTCTTTCTTTTCTTCCGCAATCATTTCTGCCAAGCGTGTCGCGCCCACAGTGTCGCCCGAACCGGTCGCGGCCAAAGCAAGCGGATGTGCCTTTACACCCAAATCTTCCGCCACAATCGAAGCGGTTTCAAAATCGATTCGCTCGTTGAGTGACGCCAAGATACCGCTCTTCATGAGCTCACGCATCACTTTGGCAATCGGCACATCGATGACCGTCGCAAACTCACGCACCGTCATCACCGCCGGAAGATCCACTTCTTTCTGGACCGGTGGTTTGATGCCTGCCTTTTGTGCGGCTGCCTGCGCCATTTGTTCCTCGCGGCGTTCCGTCAAACGCACTCGGCGTTTCATTTCGGACCAAGCCATCTGGATACGCTGGGCTTCGCGGTCGTTAATTTTGATGGCGTGGCGGCCAATGCTGAAACCCAAAGACGGAAGTTTGTCTCGCAAATCTTCAGTGGAGGTTCCAAGGCGGCGCGCCAATTCGGAAATATTCATGACGGTAGATCAAAGGATTTTGCGCCTATGGTAGCCGTTCACCCTTGTTTCGTCAATCAAAACGACCCGGGCGTCCCCGAGTCGTTTTTCGCTGGTCTTAGCGTTCAACCGAGATAGAGGTAGCAACCTCTGGGTCACAAGCCGCAATCACGATATGTCCGCTTGAAGTCTGGTTGATGGCGTAATCTGTGTTAGCGGCATCCCCCGTGCTTGGGTCCGCAGGCATGGAGGCCAGGTAGGAAACCGTGCTGCTGACAAGCTCTGTGGTCAAATCCGCACACGAGGTTGTTTCCGTTCCCGAGAGTCCACAGGTTGTACTGCAACCGGAGGTGTCCGTTCCAATGACCTGGTAGGTACCCGTCGTGGAGTCGATGGCTGCCGGAATAGTTCCATCGTTGTCGACAATGTACTCCTGTACCGCTTCAAGAATATCTCGCACATCTTGGCGGCGCACAGCATCACGTGCTTGCTTCAAACGGCGAGCAGGGTCGATAGCCACCAAGATCACCGAGAAGAGCACAACAATGATGCCGATGACAACGAGCAATTCAACAAGTGTAAAACCTTCTTCGTGCTTTTTACCGTTACGCAGCCGGCTCACAAGGGAACGATACATAGAAGTTCGACAGAATAGTGAGAATTGTCTGAAGTATAGCAAACCTTGAGAGAAAAACCCACGCTACGGTTGTGGATAGTCTGCGTCGACCAACTGCATGTCTGCCCATGAAAGATCTTCTGCAAGCGCCTCAACCTTTAGCTTCTTGCCTTCGGGTATTTCTATAGCAGAAGTTGGGTAAACCAGAGCGGTGAGTGTACCAACCCCCTCAACCGTCACAGCAGACGTTTCTGTTCCAACAGGGATAGGTGTGAAAAAAGATTGAAGTTCAAATCGATAGGCGCCGGGAACCACCTGCTCACCAGTTTCTAACTGAAGGGCAAGCATTTCAACGACCTTGTTTGTAACTTGATCGGAGAACGTTTCTTTTGCTGTTACGATATCCTCATCTGACAGCGTTCCGATGGCCACTTCTCCGCCGGTAAATGCTTCCGTGTTCTCCCCGTACACAAGCTCCTGTAAACTCGCAGACAACCCAGGAATCACGAACCGGCCCACGGGAATATTCCCCACCATTCCAAGTTCGTCGGCAACAGCAGAAACCGACACAGAGCCTCCCGGTTCCAACGTAACCGCTTCTTGTATACGGACGATCACGCCTGATTCGGTTTGAAATCGTGTACCGGCAATAAGGGTGTGCGTCTTTACATCTGTGTTCGTTACAAGAATCTGACCAAATGCGTATGCGGGAACCATCTGACTATTTGCGGGAACCACCGTGGTTGTGAGTCGAACCGTGTCTTCCACCACTCGACGACCAATCACTTCATTTGCTCCGCCCATCGGCTCAATGGCAACACGGACGGATTCTTGCGATACGGGTACCTCCATCTCCAGTACTTGTTCTTCCTCCTGCGCCGCGTCCAATTTTTCCTGACGACTCAACCACGCAAGCCCGAGCCCTCCAAACGCCACAACGAGAAACAGAACCGCAACCGTCAGCTTCACAGACTCCGGAAACAAACCCAACCGTTCGTGCCACGTCGACTGTTTCCATTCAGACGAACCGGTAAGCTGTTTCCACCAGCTTGTGGACACAGCATGTGTACCTCCTTCGGAAGCAAACTGTAAAAAAGGTCGGTCACGTTGAGCAACAAGCAGCGCCATGCCAAGCGCTGGAGCTAAGATACTGCCTGCGTTTTGTTTTTTTGCACGTATCGTGGCTTCAGAGTCAGAAACACGCACAAGTGGATCGACCCGCCGCACACTCACGCCTTCCACTCGCTCTTTCATGTGCGCCGAAAACGTCGCTTCCATCCCAGCCATTTCACTGCTCCCACCTGTCAGGACAACCTCGTCAACCACAAAGCCTGTTCCAAGCTCTCGGTACCACACCACCACATCCGCCACGCGCTCACTCAGAACCTCCAGGCGTTGTTGCAAAGCCTTTTTTGTTGCTGCATCGCTCTTTCCTCCTAGACCAACCGTACGCTTGTGCTTCTCCGCAACATCTGGTTTTACTTTTTTTGCAATCGCGATAGCCTTTGTGAAATCTTCTCCGGCAATCGGAATAGAAAAAGTTCCCCGCAACCCAAGAGAGTCGCGTACAAATACCGTTGTGGTGAATTGTCCGACATCAGCAACCACGGATGCCTTCCCTTCACGAACAGTACCCAGTAACGCGCGGTCGAGCGCTTCCGCTTCCAGGCCAATGCCTCCAAGGCTGCAACCAACCTTTTCACACACTCGTTCCAAGGCACGCACCGTTTCCTTAAACGCCACCGCATACAGCACCGTCGTTTGCTGTGCCGTTCGCTCAAGAACCAAAAAGTCGCCAAACAAATCCTCCGGCGGAAACGGGATCACTTCAGCAGCCTCAAACTGCAACGCATTCTGCACTTCAAGGTCATTCAACATTCCCGGAAAATGGAACACGTGAAAATACGTCACACTGTCCGGCAACACCAAGTGAAGGCGACGCGCTTCCACAGGCTCCGGCACGGCATTTTTCAACGCATCCTGAAGCACGGCTGCCAGCCGGTCCACATCAAGCACACGCCCACCTTCCATGACTCCCGCTTCGAGTGGACGCGCGGCCCACGTAATCAAATCAGCCGGAGCGTTTGCTTTTCCGGAAGAAGAAATTTCTGCAAGTTCAATGGATCCGTCAGAAATGCTGACGCCAACAAAGAGCTTCATGTAATGTCCTCAGACCATTTTGTTATCGTAACCGTACTGCCGGAAATCGAAACGTTGATGAGGAGCTTGCGGGTGTTTCCTCCTACGGTGGCCGAAATCGAAATCACACGCGTTCCTCCGGAACCTGATACGACAATTGTACAGGAATCGGAACCCACACTCAACGTGCCGCCGGTGTAGGACGCGTTACGAGAAAGCCGCAACAACGCCTCGTCTGTACACCCGTCCGCCAAGGCGAATGCCCGTTCGCTTTGAACCGAGCCAAACCCTGCTTGCAAATCTGAAAGCCCCACGAGATAAACACTTGTTGCAAGCATCGTTGCTACCGTGAGTGACACGAGCACGGCGGCGATGGACACAATGCCAGATTCGTTACGAAAAGTCAGTGACATACAGCTACAAACCACGTTGAGCAACGGTTGTTTCCGTTGTGTAAGACAAGTCGGTTGGCTGCCCGGTTGGGTCGGAAGCGGTGAGCGTGAGAGTGATATTTACAGCATCCGCGCGACCGTTAGTGGTTGAGCGCTGTGTGAACGTGAGGTCTGAAACAAATACATCATCTGTGGTGAGGGCCATTGGCGAAGCGGAGCCAGACTTCCAGTACAGCATGTTCCCTGCCACAGAAAACAAGGTGGGGTCCACAGACGGATCTGCCATATCGATATCAAGCGATGCCCCAGAAGTTGTGGCGAGATTCACATCAAAGTCGCTCGTAGACTCGAACCCGCGCCCGCGACGAATTTCGTACAAAAGCGCCCGCATCGCCACCCGTGACTGTGCATGCAACTCCGCCATGGCCGCTGCCTTCGCCTGCGCCCGCAACAGGCTCACCGTAAATTGCACCGTGAGTCCACCAACAATTGAAAACAAAGCAATCGAAACGAGTAGTTCGACGAGAGTGAAACCGGATTGTGAGTTGTGTACCCTCATAATCCTGTTCGATTGATCGTCAGATCAGTTAACAGCGGTGTGCAGGTCCCATCCGCAGAAAGCGAGGCACGGTACTGCAAGTATCGATCACTATTATGAGTGACATCAATCATCTCACCTTCCGCGGAGGTAAAGTAATCCGTTTCATCAGCGTCTTCCCCGTCGGGTCCTTGCCACAATTCGCTCGATAACCCACCACTCGTGGTTGCTGTGCGTACTTGCAGTCGCACGTCGCCGCTCGAACAACTCGCCAACGATTCGCTCCATAACAACAGGTTCCAATTCGCCCCACTTGCTGAAGCACTATCGATCACCGACGAGTCATACGTCCCGGATGAAACGTACCCGGAGGCCCCGCCTCCACCAGACACTTGTCCGTACGTTGCAAACTCGGCTGTGTCCATGGTGTTTGCCGTGTACAAAACGTCGCCAGCAAATTTGATATCTGTCAGGGTGTTGGTGGTGGCGGGAATCAGCGCGTTAACCACGGGAGCCGAAGGGGTTGATACGTTAATCACCCGGAAGTAATTTCCCGCGGTTGCCACGCCGACAAACACATAATTTTCGTCGTCGTCCGCCGCAACAGCCCGGCTGTTTGCCCCAAGCTCAAGTGAGCCAGTCAGAGTTGGTGCAGTAGGTGTTGAGACATTCAACACAAACAATTCGCTTGTGGAAGTATTCACGTCCGTTACGAGATATGCTGTTGTTCCTTTCACGGCCACATCACGCCCGTCACCCGTCCCAGATGTGTTGTATCCTCCAGCTGTTGCCGGCGTGTTTGCGGAAAAATTCACGACACGCATTTCGTTGTTATTGTCCGAATTTGCGACGAACGCATAGGTGGAATTGTAGAGACGGATGCGGAAAATCGTCCCGCTCAACGTAACGCTTCCAAGCAGTGCTGGAGCGGAAGGTGTCGCAACATCGATGTTATAAAAAACGGTCCCTTGCCCGAGCATAACTTTCGTCCCCGAAATCGCAACCGCTGTCGCGTCTGTACTCCCAGAAGCGTTGTAGACCCCAACAAGAGTCGGTGCCGAAGGTGTTGCCACGCTCACCACTTGCAACTCCTGGTTGTTGTCGCTTGTTGCGATGTACGCATAGTTCCCCGAGACAACAAGATCGTACGCGGTTGCTCCAAGGTTGAGTGAGCCAAGGAGGGACGGAGCCGTTGGGGTGGCTACGTTCCAAATGAAGAAATCCGCACCTGCCGCAGAGGTGGTTACTCCATACATGGTTGTACCAACCACATACACAGCATTTCCGTCTGAAGTAGTGGTAGCAGAGTTGTCATTTGCTTTTAGTTCTGGGCAATTCCAACTCGATGTTGTCCGACGATTTACCACATACAGTTCATTGCTGTCACCTGTTGTTGCTGCGTAAAGCATGGAGCCTGTCCAATACAACGCAGTTACATCATCGCTTCCTGTATTTGTATAAGTAGAAAGAACAGGAGCAGTTGGCGTTGTGTTGTCGATATACATGATCGATCGTCCATCCAAACCCGTTCCGACAATCGCTCCAGTGCCTTCCATCTGAATGAAGTTGCCTTGTGCTCCCAAGTCGAGGTATCCCGATTGAGTAGGTGTGCTTGGAGTGGCAATATTAACCACGTAATAATCCCCGCCAGGTGCTGTTGTATTGGAGGCAGTAACAACGTATGCATACGAACCATACACTGCCAGTTCCGTCGCGTCCGTCGTGGTTGGCAGGTTCAGGGTTCCTGTTGAAACAGGAGTTGCCGGCACCGAAACATCCACCACACGGAACTCACCCGCATCCACTCCCGTAGCGAGATACACATACGAACCAGACAAAGCAATCCCATTGACGTTGGCTCCAACTTCAAGCGTCCCCGTTGTCGTAGGTGTGGCTGGAATTCCAACATTGATCACATATAACTCTTGTGTCGCGGCATTCGCACGGGCGAGGTATGCATACGTTCCGGACACAGTTATGTCGTAGGCATCTTCGTTCCCTGTTAAGTTGAGAGCGGAAAGAGCAACGGGTGCAGCGGGAGCTGTCACGTTGATGATCCGAAACTCGTTGCTATTGTCGCTTGTCGCCAAATACGCATAATTTCCACTCACGTAAATGCCATTCACGTCCGCTCCAAGCTCAAGCGAGCCTGTCAACACAGGTGCTAAAGGATTGGAAATATTCACGATAAAAAATTCGGCACCTGAACTGTTGGTGAGCGACCCAAGGTACGCATAGTTTCCACTCACAAACACTTCGGAACCATCGGCGGTTCCTACTTTGTCGTACACTCCCTGAACGTTCGTACAGGCCCAATAGGAACTGATCGCCTGTAGCGCCACAGCCCCATCGCTGTCCCCTGTTGTTGTCGTTGTAGTACTTGAATACGAACCCGTGTTCCAATCGGTTGTTGTATCATGAGTTGTATTCGTGCTTTCCCAAGCCGTTGCGTACGTTGTTTGTGAAATCGAATGCGGCACTCCATCTCTTGTCCAACTCACTACAATGGTAATCGTCCGTGTATACGGATCAATCGTGCCACTCCCAATGTTTCCGGATCCATCTCGTTGTGTGTCAGTAATGGTCACTGTTCGCGTATAGATACCATCCGTATCAGAGGTTCCCAACAACTCCCATGTACCACCTGCATCCGACAATCCGTATGTACCAGACTCCACCGCATTGAACGCACCCGTGCCCATGGTCTGCACAGCATCCAACCCTTCGCGCAACACCGCCTCCGCCTGCGTCTCTTGCCCACCAAGCCGACCACTACGAAACGCCGAAAATACCATCATGATCGCCGTTGAACCCGCCACGGCAAAAATCCCAATCGCGACCAAAATCTCGACGAGTGTTTCTCCACGATTGTTGCGCAATAGTCCCATACACTAGGAAGGATCGACGACTCCCGCCGTTGAAAGTTCCACGGTTTTCGTAAGTCCTCCATCACTCCATTCGAGCGAAATTATCCCTGCATCAGATGTGCCACCAAATCCTTTTTGAAAGGTAATGTCTGTGTCAGATGTTGTTGTATCGAGCGTGACGTACCCGGGAAGCGTGAATGTCTCATCGTAGGCAGAATCTCGCGTGGCATACACGTTTCCTTTGTACACCGTAAATCCGCCGCCCGCTCCCGTAACCAAATGCAAACTCCAAACCGAATCACCTTTGGACTGTGTCGTGAGCGACTGGGTGCGCCGCAGCGCATGCACCAAATCCTGTTGTGCTGCCGACAACCCAGCTCGATGCAAGGCGTTCCACACTTTCGGAATCGAAACACCGATAAGCAGAGCCATGACACCAAGGACCACGAGTAACTCCACCGCGGAAAAACCAGCGCGAGAAGAACGATTCGTACGCATACATTTCCACAACCTAATTCCTACAACCCACAACCCCACACACTACCCCACCGACCCAACGAAGTTATAGATCGGAGAAATAATGGACAAAGCCACCAATGCCACAATGGCACCAATCGTCACCAGCAAAACCGGCTCGATCATCGTCGACAAATTTTTAAGCGTATTGTCGAGTTCGGCTTCGTAAAACTGTCCGAGATAGTCGAGAACATCTTCAAGCTTCCCTGTTTCTTCCCCAATGCGCATCATCCGCATGGCAAAACGTGGGAAAAGATGTGGAGCGTTTGCCAGCGTTGTGGAAAGCGATTCGCCGGTGTTCACACGCGCCACTGCCGCGACAAGAACAGCGCGGTATGCCTCATTTGAAAGCACCTGAGACGTAATCGTCACTGCCTGGTTAATCGGCACACCACTCTTGAGAAGCGAACCGAACACGGTCGCAAAACGAGACAAGTTTACACTTCGAGCAATGATGGAGACCACAGGCAGCCGGAGGTACAACCGATGAAAATATGAACGCGTGGCTTTTGCTCGCGACGCCCACACCGTTGCCACAAACGTCGTCACAAGAATAACGGCCGTGGCCACACCATGAAACCGAATGAAATCCGAAACGGTGATGAGCACACGTGTGGTCCACGGGAGCTCGAACTGAAACGAAGAAAACAACCCAGACAAACGTGGAAGCACAAAAACAGAAATGATCACCCCGAGTCCAACCGTCATGCCGAAAATCAAAGCAGGGTACAGCATGGCACTGAGTGCCTTTTGTGTGAGCTCATAATCCTTGCTGAATCGGTCGCTGAGCAACTCCAAGTTTTCCGCAAGCCGGCCGGACTGCTCCCCAGCCCGAATCATGTGAATGTAGTAGTTATTGAACGTCTCGGGAAACTGCTCCAAAGAGTCGGAGAGTGAGTCTCCGCCTTTCACGTCCACCAATACCTTTTGCAAAATTTTCTTTAGCTTTCCTTTTGCTTCGGACTCCAAAATTCGTAAGCCTTCATCGAGCGGAATCCCCGAGCGCAACATGATGCCTAAGTGTTTGGTGAGGGTGACTTTTTCCAGAGCACTCACCCCACCGATGGTGAACTGTCGCGGCCCAGCCGCCGCCACAAGCGAAGTAACAAACAACCCACGCTCGCGGAGTTCCTTCAACGCCAAATCCTTCGAATCCACCTCCAGTTCTCCAGAGGTTTTCTTCCCGTTTTTAGCTGTAGCGTTGTAACGAAATTTCATAGTCCCCCTTTTACCCCTTTACGTTTTCACCACTCGCAGCACTTCTTCCACCGTTGTCACTCCTTCCGTTACCTTACGCAAACCGTCTTCAAGCATGGTTGTCATTCCCTCCTGCATGGCAAGCGACTCAATTTCTCCTGCGTTGGCACGTTTCATGATGAGCGCACGTACAGCGTCTGACACTTCCAAAATTTCATACAAACCAAGCCGGCCAGCATACCCTGACTCATGACAGGCGGCACAGCCCTTCCCTTTGTACGTTCGCCCCGTACTCTTTGTGCCAAAAAACCGCTTGTACATCTCTGGTGGCAGACTTTCTTTCAAACGCGTGAGGTCTGTCTGCACACTGGTCACACAGGACCCGCAAATGCGTCGCACCAAACGCTGAGCGATGATCAAATTCACGGACGAAGCAATAAGGAACGGTTCTACCTCCATGTCGAACAAGCGCGGAATCGCCGTGGCTGCATCGTTGGTGTGAAGCGTGGAGAGGACCAAATGCCCTGTCATAGCGGCGTTGACGGCAATCCCTGCTGTTTCCGCATCACGGATTTCTCCCACCATGATAATGTCCGGGTCCTGACGCACAATCGAACGAAGTCCGGCAGCAAACGTTAGGTTTGTGCGTGCGTTCACCTGAATTTGGTTGATGCCTTCAACGTCGTACTCCACCGGGTCTTCAATGGTTTGAATGTTGACATCGCGCTTGTTGAGAATTTTCAGCACGGCATACATGCTCGTTGTTTTTCCGGAGCCCGTAGGACCTGTGGCAAGCAACATGCCATACGGCTTTTCCGCGGCTCGCCGCACCTTTGCCAAGTCCGCCGGCGCAAAACCAAGCGTCTCAAGCGTCAGTGCTCGTCCCTTCTCAGAAAGCAACCGCATCACAATTTTTTCCCCCTCCACAATCGGCAGAATCGAAACACGAACATCGAGCGGCAAACGGCCCATGCGCATGCGGAATTTCCCGTCCTGTGCGGCAAAGTGTTCATCTGTGCGCAAGTTGCTCATGATTTTTACGCGAGCCACAATCAACTCATGCAACGACTTCGGCAACTTCACGGCATCATGCAAAATCCCATCCAAACGATAGCGCACCATCGTTGTTTTTTCGTGTGGCTCTACGTGCACGTCGGAAGCGTTGTTATCAAACCCATACTTCATGAGCGCATCTACCACGGACACCACCAAGTCTTCGTTATCCTTCCCTGTGCTCATGGCCGGTGCCGTTCCTTCCTTACGACGTGACTCAAACAACTCTGCCGCTGCGACGGCGCGAGCAAGTGTATCTTCGGTGTAGGCCATCAACGCTCCGGTTAACAAATTTGGAGTGGTGTAACACACGTCCACTTCGTGACCTGTTTTCTTTTCTAAAAACCCAACAAACTCCGTGTTGTGCGGATCGACCATGGCCAACTGTAATTTCCCTTCCGCCCAGCCGTAGGCAAACGCATTCTGACGTTTCGCCACCAACTCTGGAATAAGCCGCGCCGCCTCACGGTCTGCTTGCAAACGCGACACATCCACAAACTTCACTCCATACGCATCCGCCAACAACGCCCCCGCTTGGTCGTCCGACAAAAAACCCGCCTCAACCAAAAATGCCTCAAATGGCCGAGGGGGGTTGCTCGCTTCTGCTTCACTTTTGACTCGCGCAAAATCCTCTTCCGACACCAGTCCGGATTCGACAAAAACTGACTTGTACTGAGCTTCAGACAACGGCATGTGAGTATCAGCTAAGAGGCTCTAGAGAGCAGCAACGTGTGCTTTCACTTTTGCCACCATTTCCGAAAGAGAGTGGTCCGCTTTCACCAAGTAATCCTTCACACCCAACTTTTTCACTTGGTCTATGTCTTCCTGCTGACCCAGGTTCGAAAGGACCACAACCGGAAGTTTGGCACAGCCAGGCAACGCGCGAATATCCGTGAGTACTTCGAAGCCGCTCTTTTTGGGAAGGATGAGGTCGAGCAGAATGAGATCTGGATGCAAGTCGCGAGCATTTGCGACCGCTATCTCACCGTCCGTTGCCACGGTCACGTCGTAGCCTTCTTCTTTGAGTCGCTGCGACAACACTTTGTGCAAAAACGCATCGTCTTCCACCAACAAGATTTTTACGCTCGGTTGTACAGATTTCTTTGGCACACTATTTCAAAATTCCATCAATGGTTTTGTAAAGCAGCTCCGGAGAAATGGTTGTCTTGATGAGGTAGTGCTCCGCTCCGAGCGAAAGTCCTTGCCGCTGTTCGAAGTCTTGGTCGAGACTCGACAAGATAATGACAGGTAAATTTTTCGTTTTTGGATTCCGGCGAATTTCCGCCAATACTTCAAACCCATCTTTCTTTGGAAGCAGAACATCGAGCAGAACCAACGACGGTTGGTCGTGCAACACCTTCTCGAGTCCGGAAAGCCCGTTGTCTGCAGAGTCCACGGAGTATCCTTTGGCTTCAAGCCATGTTGTATACATCTCGCGCAGGGCCGGTTCATCCTCCACGACTAAGATGCGTTTTTTCTTTGCCATATGGGTTTATTCTACCAGAGGTGACGCTTGGCGTCGCGCCACTTCATCCACACCAGGCAGCCAAAAACGCATATTCGTCCCTTGGCCAAGCCGACTTTGTGCCGTCAGCATGCCTCCGAGGGATGACACAACAGCGTGAGCCAACGTTAAACTCACCCCATTTCCGTCCACCCACTGCTGTTTTGCGTTACTAGCACGGTAAAATGGCTGGAATAGATTTGGAAGATCTTCTTTCGGAATCCCGATTCCTTGGTCTGAGACACAAACCCCAATGGCTGTGTTCACACTCGTCGGAATCGAGAAATCTTTTCGAACCGTCTTGCTGGTTTTTTCGTCGATCGACTCGAAGGAAATAGTGATGATTTTCCCGTTTGGCGTATATCGAATGGCGTTGTCGACAAGGGTGTCCACCACCTGACGAATACGATCTTCGTCTCCCAAAATCATCGGGAGGTGACGAGCGGGCGGCGTACAATTCAGCTTGATATTCTTCCGACGTGCGGGAACCGCCCACTTCCCCGCAACAGACTCCACGATCCCACGCACGTCACACGGCTGAGACTTCAACGAAAGTTTTTCGTTACGCAGTACCACAAGCGTATCGAGCATGAGCCCGGCCGAACGGAGCACATCAACCGTCGAGTGCTCGAGTGTGTCCAAAAACTCCCGCTGTGCTTGCGTCACCTCTCCAGATTCTTCATTCTTCAGCAGCTCAACCGACCAACGAATTTGGTTGAGAGGAGTGCGCAGGGTGTGTGCGAGCTGGTACATGAAGTTATGTAGACTCTTCGTCGCTTCCGTCACAGCTTTTTGCGACGTGTCCACTTCCCCACGCAGTCCTCCCGCCAAGTGCGACACTTCGGTAGTAAACTGCTCAAACCTTGTGCACAACTCTTGCACTTCTGCACTCTTTGCTTCACACATCCTTTGCACGCGTTCACCACGCACAATTTCTCCAGGCGTCTCGTGTTCAATCGCTTTTGCAAGCGCATGAATATCTTTGGTCAAATAGTCTCCGAGCTGCCAGCCACCATACGAGACCAATCCGAGCAGCGACAACAGGATGGGAACCGCCATGACAATACTCGTGGCAAACGTCACAGCAAGAATGGAAACGAGTGCAATCAGCAATCCAAAAATAAAGAAAACAAACAGAACACGTGAGCGCAGGCTCGGGAGTCGTGGGGTGGTGTCCATAGTCCTCCAATAATCGTTCGTATGATAGCATGCTCGCATCTATGACTCCAGGATTTTTGCTCATCGATAAACCCGCCGGTCCAACCTCACACGACGTCGTGAGCCGTGTCCGACGTGTCACAGGCGAAAAACGCGTTGGTCATGCGGGGACGCTCGATCCATTTGCTTCGGGTTTGTTGCTGGTGGGAGTCGGTCGCGAAGCTACACGTGAACTCGGTCGCTTTGTTGGCCTCGACAAATGGTACGATGCCACATTCGTTATCGGCGCTGGGTCTGACACAGACGACATTACTGGCCACATCGAACCAGACAACACATTCGTCGCCCCACCCGAGGATGCTATTCGCAACGCCATGGAAACCCTCACCGGCCACCTCAACCAAATTCCTCCCTCCTACGCCGCCATCAAAATCGGCGGCAAAAAAATGTACGAACTTGCACGGGAAGGCAAGACCTTCGATAAACCACCCAGACCTGTCACGATTTTCTCCTTCGAACTCCTCACCTCACTTACCACCTACAAACTACCAGCTACCACCTCTTTTCTTGTCCGTATCCACTGCTCCAGCGGCACCTACATCCGTTCCCTGGCCCGTGACCTCGGCAAAGCCCTCGGCACCCGCGGTCTTGTCGCCGAACTCCGTCGCACTTCCATCGGACCTTTCACGATTTCCGAAGCCACCCCACTCGCCGACCTTGCAAACCCAGTCACCGTCGCAGACATCCCTTTTACCTTGTCACGCCTCCCCCCGTCTGCTACGATCGATGCGTAAATCACTTGGTGTCCTGAACGTGTTTTTCCTCAGCCTTTACTGGCATTCAACCACTGTCTTCTCTGAATCTTCCTTACTGTTACATTCGACAGGTTGATTCATGTTGAGCTGAAATTGAACGAAAAACACGCTCGAAACACATGATCGAGATTGTTTTTCTATGCCCGTGTCCATCATTCCCGTAGCCGCTCTGCTGCTGGGTGTCGCTGCCGGATATCTCATCCGCAAAGCCATCGCCTCGCACACCATGAGCGATGCTGAACAGCGTGCCGAACGACTGCTCTCAGAAGCAAAGGATAAATCACAGGAGACCTTGAACGAAGCAAAGAACAAATCGCAAGAAATTCTCTTGGAAGCAAAGAATCAGTCCATCAAAGTCCTTGAGGAAGCCAAGCGAGATGAACAATCACGCCGACAGGAACTCACAGAAACGCAGCGTCGCCTTGAAAAGCGCGAGTCGATGTTCGATCAAAAAATTGTCGAGTTTGAAGATAAGAAGTCGAAGCTCGACGAGCAGCTCAAAACCGTCGAAGAAACAAAAACTCAGTTGGCGACCATCAAAGAACAGCAAGCAGCACGCCTGCAAGAAATCGCCGGCCTTACGACCGAACAGGCGGTGGAGCGTTTGCTGAAGGAGGTGGAAGAATCCAATCGTGAGGCCCTCATGAATCGCGTGCGGAAGATGGAACAGGTAGACGAAGAAGAAGTAGAGCGCCAGAGTCGAAAAATTTTGTCCCTGGCCATTACCCGTTTTGCTTCGTCCCAGTGCGTAGAAACCACCACGACAGCCGTAGAACTTCCCGCTGATGAGATGAAGGGGCGTATTATCGGAAAAGAAGGACGCAACATCAAAGCCATTGAACTGCAGACCGGAACAGAAATTATCGTGGACGACACACCAGGGATGATTACCATCAGCGGGTTCTCTCCTGTTCGTCGCCATGTGGCAAAGCGCGCCCTCGAAGCGCTCATCAAGGACGGCCGCATTCACCCAGCCCGCATCGAAGAATCGGTCGCGGAAGCAAAGAAAGAACTCGCGACCGAAATTCGTAAGGCCGGTGAAGAAGCCCTCATGACACTCGGCATCGCCGTTTCGTCGATTGACCCGAAGCTCATTTCTATTCTCGGACGCATGAAGTTCCGCACAAGCTACGGACAGAATGCACTGCAGCACTCCATCGAAGTGGGGCAACTTGCCGCCATGATGGCTGAAGAACTTGGGGCAGATGTGTTTGTGTGCAAAAAGGGTGGACTGTTCCACGACATCGGCAAGGCTGTAGACCACGACATGCAGGGTGCTCACCCGGAGATTGGATACAACATCATGAAGAAGTTCGGGTTCCCGGAAGAAATCTGCTACCAGTCGATTGCACACCACGAGGACAAGCCTCGAACAGTCGAAGGTGCCATTGTAAAAGCAGCGGATGCCATTTCTGGGTCGCGTCCGGGCGCACGCAAAGCGAGCCTCGAGCAATTCATCCAGCGCATGGAGGAGTTGGAACGCACCGCAAGTTCGTTTGAAGGTGTCGAAAAAGTCTATGCCATTCAGGCGGGTCGCGAAGTCCGTGTGTTCATCTCCCCGGAAAAGATCGACGACTTGTCTGCTTACAAACTCGCCAAAGACATTGCCACAAAGATTGAAGCGGAACTCAACTACCCAGGCGAAGTCCGCGTCACCGTCATCCGCGAAACCCGCGTCATCGAGTACGCGAGGTAAGTCACAACAAGTCACGCTCCTTGCCCTCGGCCTTCGAAACCCACTGGTCTGGGTGACGGAGTCAGCCTTTTCCATAACAGGCTGCTCCTCATATCTCGGAAGCCTCAAGAAAACGAACGCCGTCTTCCTGCGATGTGCACCCTGACCAATGGGTTCCTCAGGCTGTCGGTCAGGAGCCAAGCTACACGTCGCAACGCGTTCTGTTTTACCTACAAGCTGCCAGCGACAACCTACAAGCTATCTCCTCCCACCTTTACACTTCCCCGATTCTGCGCTATACTTGCGAAAGAATTGAATATCATCCTATGAACAAAGCAGAACTTGCGGCCCGGTTGGCGGACCGACTCAATCTTTCCAAAAAGGTCGCCGAAGACTTCGTGGCTGCCTTCGAAGAGCTGGTCACCGCAGAACTCGTCGCTGGAGGAGAGGTCACGATTGCTGGTTTCGGTACGTTCTCCGCTCGTGTGCGCCAAGGCCGCATGGGAGTGAACCCACAGAACCCAACTGAAAAAATTCAGATTCCTTCTGTCACGGTTCCCAAGTTCAAAGCCGGCAAAGCACTCAAGGATGCGCTCAAAGGAAAAGCGTAAAACAAAACACGGCCCACTAGGGTCGTGTTTTGTTTTTTGCTATACTGCGACCATATGCGCACTTTGACCCCAACCCGCACCACCACCAGAACGAGTACGGCGTTCCTCGCCGCCGCCGGACTTGCCGCCGCCGCCGGCTTTATCTCCATGAGTTCGGCCCCCATCGGCCCGCAACTCAACGTTCAATCCTCCGCATCCGTTGTGGTGTCTTCCACCGTTGTGGGTTCAGACAACGTGCCTGTCCTTGGACTGGACTTACGCACCAACCGTGGTGGAAGTCTCGTCACCGGACTCACCTTTCTTGTAACCGGTGACTCCGATGGAGTACTCCCTCCACAAAATTACGTTGCGAGCGCTGAAGACCGTTTCACTTCGTGTGAAATTCATTCGTCGACCGGCGCTGTGGTAGGTGGACCAGAACCCGTCACGGGAAGCACTCTCACCTTCTCGGGTTTGTCCCTTGCCTCAGGAACACGAGTCACCACCTACACAGTCGTTTGTGATCTCTCCTCTGTTGCCCTCACAGACAAAGACACGGACGCATTTGCTTTCTCCCTCGAAAACGAAGCGTCTGTCACTGCCTCGACGGTTACAGGCAAACCGATGACAGGTCGGAGTCTCAACGTAGGAGGAACACGCGATGCAGGCGTAAACGTAAATATGGATACATCCCTGACCGTACTTGAAAGCGGCACACTTGCTATTGAACAATCACCAGACGATATCGGAAGCACGATTGCGCGAACAGGAAGTGTTGTCGGCCGCTGGCGTTTTACTGCCAATGGCGAAGCATTCAACGTAAACGAAATCTCGCTTGAGAATTCCAATGCTTCAGGCGCAGAACCCACCCTTGAGCTCCAGTGTCCAAACGACACCCTTGGCACCTTCACCACGACAGCTAGAGTATCCGGCGATCAAGTTCGGTTCACCGCAGACTGTGATATTCCGAATGACTCAAACGGTGAAGATATTTCCGTGTACGTCGTTGGCAATTCCGTAGCTGAAGGAGACGCGACGTCTGGTGACGCCATCACCCTGTCCATGGACTTGACCGGCTCAAATTTCGAAGCGGTCGGTCTCTCCTCAGGTGTCACGCTTTCCGGCAGCGACTATACGACAAGTATCGAATCCAACCGCCACGAATTCCGAGCCGGCGAACCCATGTTCACCCTCGCCTCTGGCTCCCCATCCAGCATTCCAGGCGTTGGCGAAGTAATGCGTTTCAACATCGAAGCGCTCGACAATGATTTAAAAGTAGAACGCATCACATTCACGGTGGTCGCCACAGACAACTCAGGAACCAACTGGTACGGATGCGGCGATGGAACCGATCTATTACTGGGAGACAGCGGTCGCTGGAATCTGTACGATGCAACCGATTTATCCTCACCAGTAGCGAGCGGATCTGACTGGACACTCTATGGCCCTTCAGGGACAGCGTGTGTCGCTTCGTCCACCTCCGCAACAACCTACGCCGTGATTGACCTTTCGACTCCACTAGAAATCCCAGGAAACAGCGCAAGCACCTATCTCCTCAAACTAGACACGACTGGTGCTGATGCGACCGCAGACGACACTCTCCAGATCTCGATCCCAGAAGGATCTGTCCCGATCGCAACAACGGGCGGCACAACCATTCTCTGGAGCGATGGATACGAAACGAGTATTTCTGGAAGCGGACTCCAAGCACTCCCTGTCACAGGAGAAATCATCGTGTACTAACCAAAATCCGACCCGGCCTATGCTGGGTCGGATTTTCGATTTACTCAGTGAGTTTTGACGTGTTCCACAGGAGTTCAAAAACACTTCGCAACGTCACAGCCGTGTCTCCACTTGCCATAAGAATGACACTGTTCTCTTTTCGTGTCGTAACGAACGCGACTTCGTCTCCGAAAATGAGAATAGTGGCCGGAAGTTGGATGTGAGGGGGGAGAAAACGCGACTCACGGAGCTCGTGTTTATCTGTATGTGTAATGCGATGGGTGTGAGCATTCTCTGGCACAAGCTGTCTGCTTTTAATGCCGAGTTTCACTCTCTGGGCAATCACATGCTTCACCAAGTAATCCTCCCGCACATATTCCCTCAACCCAATCCCGCTTGTGAGCAAACAGTATTCTTTCACCCCGGACCTGAATAACTTTTGCCAAAACTGTCGAAACCCTTCCGTACCTTCATACATCGTGACTCCGACCACTTCCACGTTTGTCCCCGACAGAGCCTCGAGAGCCGGAAGTGCATCGCTCAAGATTTCGCGTCGCTCCTCCAGACGCTTGAGCAAAGCCGCGGGTGGCTCGGCAACATAGCGCGTTGTACGGCCTTCTTTGCGGATGCGGAGATATCCACGCAGCCGGAGGGATTCCAAAATGGGATAAATGGTTGGACGTGCTAAGTTCGTTGCCCGAGACAACTCGAGAACGGTCGCAGACGCCTTCAAACACGTCATATAGAGTACGGCTTCTTTCTCATCAAAACCGTACGACACGAGGGCACGCTTCAGTTGACGCAGTTCAGTAGCCATATGCTTGCAGCCTAACTGTTGTCGGTTTTTCCGACAAGAGCTCTAGGCACCTTTACTGGCCACGGTATGGTACAGCTAGGTCACTGACAATCCCGTCACACCCCCTCGAGGTCAACCACGATGTCTGTCATTCCGGTTTGGCAATATCTGGGCTGCCTCGCGGCGGCCCATGTGATCGGCGACTTCCCCTTCCAGTCTCCCTGGATGGTGATGGAGAAGCTCCGCAAGGACAAGGACGGCAAGCCCGACCCCAACTACGAGGTGCTGATGTACCACGTGCTGGCGTACCTCACGCCCATGATGGTGCTCTCGCTCGTGCCTGGGTTTCACATCACGCCTCAAGGCATGCTTGTGAATGGGGTCACGCACTTTGTCATCGACACCCTGAAGTGCCACGGCAAGACGCCTTTTCTCAAGGAGATTTGGCAGGACCAGTTGTGGCATGCCACGGTCATCTTTACCCTGTGGGGTGTGGGATGGCTGTAAGCGGGATTCATGTCCGTTTCGCCGAGGGTTGGCAGTGCGTGCCTTCCCTCGGCCCCTTTCTTTCGCACGCATTCGCTGCTGGCCAGCACATGGACGCCGAGCGGATGCGTCCAGAAGAAGCGGCGACCTGTCGGTGGATTGGGTACGGGGTTGGAAAGGGAGTGACCGATGCTGTGCGTGGCGTCACCGCGTTTGCCGTGCCTAAGCGTCTCGTCTCTGCCTTGCACGGAGAACTCATTCAACCCTTCGGAGGAGTCGATGTGTCGCCGACGTGTTACGAGCACACGTCACCCCTCGGATTTGGCGGATTCATCCGATGGGTGGTGTTTGCCGGGCCACGCGGTGAACTCGTGCTCGGCGTGGACTGGAGCTTGGTGGAGGCTCCACACGTGGGTGTGGCCACACGTGCCGAGCGGGTAGCCGCTGTTGCGCGAACCCTGATGAAACACGGTGTGACAAGCGACACAGAGCTTGCACTGCTGAATTGCCGCATGTGCGAAGACGAAGAGCGGCACGCACGACGTTTGCATGAACACCTCGTGACCGTCGCAGACTGGTCGCGGGCTGCGAACCGTTTTGCTCCTCGCGGAGTCCTCTGTCCACGCTGTGCCCACCCAACGTTCACCGATGTCCTTTTCCGCTTTTGCCACTCCTGTGGCGAATCACTCCCTATGCAAGGAGACACCAATGGCCTGGAAAATCGATAGCCCCGACTACCCTTCTTGGTCCGGTGCACGGGTTTCTTCGCCCGTACCCGCCCCCATCCTGATCGCCGAAAGTGTTCGTGCATCCTTCTGCGTGAAGTGTGGCGAGAAGTTGGAACAGGCGTTTGCTCACTGCCCTGCGTGCGGTCACCAAGTGCAAACCGTGTCCAAAGCCACGAATGTTCAATACAAGTGCGGCAGTTGCAAAAAGCCGCTTGACGGCAGGTGGAAACACTGCCCGTTCTGCAGCAAAATGGTAACGCACCACCCTGTCGTCATCGTCTGCGAATGTCAGGGGTACATCTTGGAACTGAACCACGTTTACTGCGGTGGTTGCGGACACAAACACCCGTCGTCCTCGAGCTAAGGCTCGAGACTTTTTTTAAAAAAATCCCGTGTACTATGACACGAGAATAGGGGAAGGCTTCGAGCGAGTGGCGTAAACGCGTTTTATGGAAAGACACAAGGTGTCCCAGGCGACACGCAGCGCGTCTCCGTGTTCCGTCCCCTCACCCAACATGAGGTTGCCGAGGAACTGATCGTCACGGGCTCCAGGCACATACATCCGGAACCGCTCCCAACTCTGCTTGAGAGTTGTGAGCTGCTGCCGGAAGTCAAAGTCTTGCACCAGGGCGTAGGCAAGCAAGGCTTCCTGCAATACACGCTTTGCTTCGTCCTCCTTTCGGGCCGCTTCGTGATAGCTCGCCTGAGAAATGACTGGACCCGTGCCAAACGTGTGCAGCACCGTGGTTGTACGATGCAGACCCGTCGTTGCCTTGTCCACACGCGCCGCCGCCTCTCGCTTCGTCAGCGAGTACAGGGCCATCACGCTCGGGAAGTCGACCGATTCACCAATCAAAATGGCCATGGAATTTCTCCACGGCCACCCTAGTTCAAGAATATTGTTTCGTCAAAACGCTTTACAGCATCTTGAGGCTACCGATGATCGGCGTGAAGTTCTCCGTCAGGTTCAAGAATACCGACATGACAATCATCGCGTCTTTCCCCTGAAAAACGTAATGCGTTTTGTCTTCACCCGCTTCGGTGGTACTCACAAGCTTGGTGACTTCTACTCCATTTACATCCATCACTTCCCGTGTCTTCACTTTCACTTGTGCACTACTTTTCTCAAGTGCCGCCACGAGTCCATCAACGGTGAGGTCCGGCGATGCATACACGTAGGCGAGGTTTACTACGGTTTTTGGATCAATCACGGTGTCACGGATGGAGACAAAGAAGTCGACAGGGAAGCCAAGATATTCGGTCTGGCGGTCGTCTTCCACGCGTGGCTTTGCTTCCACACCTGTTGGAAGCGTCACTTCGAACCCGTACTGCGTGTTTGTGTAGACCCCAGCGGATTCTGTTTTCGTATCCACCGGCGTCACGGACAACTCACCTTTTTTCTGTGCGCATCCAAACCCAAGCACTACCACCAAACTTAGAGCAAACAAGAGTCGTTTCATATCGTTAGTAGGATCGAGCGAACAGAACGCGTCCTGTCGACGGACGACCCGTCTTGATGCACACGCCTGGCTCTTCTTTACGATCAAAAGGAATACATCGAATGGTCGCAGCTGTTTCTGTTTTAATCTGTGCTTCTACGTCTGCATCGCCACACCAATGTGCTTGCACAAACTTCCCCGCTTCGATGGCCGCCACAAACGCTTCCCACGTGTCGACAGAAACGGTTTCTGTTTCACGAAGGGCAAGAGCACGGTCGAATAAGGACGTCTGGATAGCATCGAGCAGCACTGGAATGCGTGTAGACATTTCAGCAAGCGACACGTTTTCTTTTTCTCCACCATCACGGCGAGCCACCACACCCGTCCCCGCCACCAAATCTTTTGGTCCCAGCTCAATACGCACAGGCACCCCTTTCTTTTCCCAAGTGAAAATCTTTTCCCCTGGACGCAAGTCGCGCGCATCTATTTTCACACGTACTCCAGAGGCAACAAGTTCCGCCATCAACGTCTCTGCCGCCGCTAGTACCTCGGCACACTGTTCTTCCTTAAACCACAAGGGAATCACCACCACTTGCACCGGTGCAATTTTTGGAGGAACGACTAAACCCTTGTCGTCGGAATGCGTCATGATGAGTCCACCGATCATGCGTGTGGACACCCCCCAGCTTGTTTGCCAACCAAACTGCTCTACGTTGCTCTGGTCGGTAAACTTCACTCCAAACGCACGAGCGAAGTTGTCGCCCAAGAAGTGCGAGGTGCCGAACTGCAATGCTTTCCCGTCTTGCATCATCGCTTCCACACAATACGTCGTGTGTGCTCCCGCAAACCGTTCGCTGTCTGTTTTGCGTCCACGTACTACAGGCACAGCCAAATATTGCTCCGCAAAATCGCGGTACACATCGAGCATGGTGCGTGCATACGCATCGGCCTCCTCAGCCGTTGCATGCACCGTGTGTCCTTCCTGCCACAAGAATTCCGTTGTGCGCAAAAAGAGTCGTGTGCGCATTTCCCAGCGCACGACGTTTGCCCATTGGTTGATGAGGAGTGGCAAATCACGATACGAGTGGATCCAGTTTCGGAACGTATCGTACATGATCGTTTCCGATGTCGGACGAACCACCAACTCTTCTTCCAACTTCGCCTCAGGGTCGGCCACCAACTTCCCTGACTGTGATGGATCCGCTTTCAAACGATGGTGCGTCACGATGGCGCACTCCTTCGCAAACCCCTCAGCATGCCCTTCCTCTTTTTCCAAAAAACTCTTCGGAACAAACAGAGGGAAGTAGGCATTCTCCACTCCCTTCTCTTTAAACTTCCTGTCGAGCACTTGCTGCATCATTTCCCAAATGGCATATCCCGTCGGCTTAATGACCATGCATCCTTTCACAGGTGAATGTTCCGCAAGGTCGGCCGCCTCAATCACATCCAAATACCATTGGCTGTAGTCCTCGGCTCGGGTTGTAATTTTATTGTCGTTCATAGAGAAAATACGCATGGAGCGTACCAGCCGGAAGGGGTGAGGGTCAATACAGGCTGGATGTTTCTGTGGCCGGTTGCTAGGGTGAGTGCAAGGAGGAATTTCATGCTCATTTTCCTTGCTCTTTGCGGGTGCTGGGGTGGTTTCGAAGACCCAGAGCTTGTGATGCCCGAAGAAGAAGTCTCGGCGGTGACGGCCGGCCCTTCCGTCATCTACGGGAGGTACCCCGTGGAGATGTGTCTCGTACTTGCGGGTGTGGCCCCGTGGCCGACGCTTGCCGTGACGCTGTGGCGAATGGCGGAAAGTGGATTGGATGTACAGCACGAGCTCAGGGGTGGCGAGGAATCAGCGACGCGTTGTGCGAAAGAATCAATCACCCTTCCTCGTGAGCGCGTAGACATCGGGATGATTGTGCACTACATGCCAAGACCGCTCGACCGGCGAGCAAAGACACTTCGCCTGCGCCCCGCCCTGAATCCTAATGCACAAATCGAAGTCGACAGCTTGGATGGACGCGCCTTTCAGTTCACCGTCTCCACTCTAGCATCGGACCGTTCGAACGCTCTTGTTCTCAGCGAACAAGAACCCGGCGGTTGACGGAACTGCCAAAATAGGCTATTCTCTTGCCGCCCATTGGGTAGGAGTTTCCATGCTGATACTGATCTTTCTCGCTTGTTCGACTTCTGAGCCTGCTCCCGCTGCTTCTGCTTCCGAAGTGACCGCGACGGAGCCCACGCCCGCGGAGGTGATGCCCACAGAGGTGGCGCCCTCGGCAGCACCCGCTTCGGCGCCTCGCGTCTCCACGCCCGGCACCGGCACCTACTCGGTGTGTGTGCTTCTGAGCGCAGGTTCGACGCCGCCGGCGCCGTTCACGGTGTCATACGCCCCCGCGTACAGCGACATCGAACCCGATACGCTCACGCTCAAGCGTGTGCCCGAAAACGTCGACCTGTGGTGCGCCGACACCGGCAACAACCCCGCCTCGCCCCGTGGTATGGCCATCGTCGTGTACGGGTCGGTCATCGACACCGTCTCTGAAGTCCGGGTCTACACCATCGACGGCGACTTCGCGGAAGCGACCATCATCGAAGGCTCCGACGCCGACCGCGCGTTCTACGAACTGCAAATCCCCGGCGTCCAAGCACTCGCCACCGTCGAGTAGCCCTCTCTCACCTCCACCCACCGGGTGGTGTTTTTATAGACGAATTGTTTATTTAGCCAAATCCCATTGACATTTTCACAAAAAAGTAATACTGTTGCTGACCTCTTGGAGCAACTCATGTCTCAGTTGGTGCAACGTCTCTTGGAGCAGGCCGGCCTCCCCACCGACCTGAAGCAGATCATCGGACGCATGTTCATGGCCACTGCCTCGGGTACCGGTGATGCCCTCATCACTGGTACCATCACAGGCATGGCGGTGCACGCGTACGAGGACAACTCAGGACACCTCGTCCTCAGTGTTTCCACCACCGCCATCGGAAGCCACGGCGTGTACATCGTGGACGTGCGCTGGAGCCCGTCTGGCTGGATCATCAACTACAGCGACAGACGTCAGCTCGCGGTGGACTTCAGCCTCCTGTAACTGCTAGGCCTGGCAGTTACTTTTATTTACGAATTGTTTACACCTCGGAAAACCGAATCACGATGTATGCTCCGACCATCATCAAACCTCCACCCAGAAGCGAGGGGAGTGAAATCGTTTGACCGAACAAGAGAAACGAAAAAATGACGACAAAGAGCGGGTACAAGATTTCAAACAATGAAGCGAGTGATGCATTCAATTGGTTGATGGCGGTGAGAATGAAATAATTTGCTAGCAACGAAAGCCCCACCACCAAGCAGATAGCAAGCACCATTTTACTGTCGGACACCAAGACAGACCGGATCTCATTGTATTTTAAAAAAACGACAGGTAGGACAAACAAGGCCGTTAATACCGTCTCTAACGTCAATAAAGTAAGCGGCGACACTTTTCCCAAGATGTGTTGTTGAATGGCGTACAATAGCCCCCAGGTGACCGCCGCCGCTAGCGCGAAGAGAATTCCAGAAAGTTGCATAACCCTGGCAGTATAGCCGAAAACAAAACGACTGCCCAAAGGCAATCGTTTTGTGGTGCGCGCGGAGGGATTTGAACCCCCGGCCAAGTGGTTAAGAGCCACCTGCTCTACCCCTGAGCTACGCGCGCAGAATAGGGTAATAATTTGTGACGAGAGTATGCCAAAATGATTGACCAATGTCAACAAAGTAAGTATCATCCGCCTCGAGCGGACGTAGCTCAGCTGGATAGAGCACCTGGCTTCGAACCAGGGGGTCGGGGGTTCGAGTCCCTCCGTCTGCACCAAAACACGACGTCAGAACGACGCCGTGTTTTTGATATCCTTACTCCGAGTCTGTAATTGTTTCAAAAGAAACAGGAGTGGAATATGCAGGAGGGATGAAGCAAGAAGTCCGTAACGAAGTGTCGCTGTTGGAACAAAGCTTGCTGACAGTGTAATGAGGATCAACACACTCACACGGCCCAAGTTGAGAAATGCTTCACGGTCTAACAAGTATGCAAACCGATTCATTCCTGTTCTCTCCACTTCTTCATCTACAATACGATACATCGATGACATCATTGTTGTACTGCGAAACGCCGCAACAAATCCGAGACCCGCAAAAAAAAGAACGGCGGTTTGTGCATCAAACTTCCAAGCAAAGGCCGCGGCACTTGATCCAATAACAAGAAAAGAAACGAGAAGAACGCGCCGATACTGTTCTGATTTCACACGTTTTCCAAACAAGTACATCACAACTGCCGCGACGATGGCCATACTGCTCTTCGTACTTCCCACAGCATCCTCCATCCCTAAGAACGTCAGGATCATCATTAAGGACAAGATCGACTCCGTCATAGTGATCGCCCCATCGAGACATTCAAATGCGCGCAGATGATTCCATGCTGTTGACGCCTTCGTGATCCAGGCGGTTGCAACGCGCGCATGTGGCACCTCAATGGTAGTAGAAACAGCCAGCCACCCGGCAACCAGCAGAAGTCCAAAAGCCAAGGCTGTAATGAGTACATACGCAGATACGGTATGTTCCGCCATCTTCGCCAGATACGTCCCAATCAGAACAGGAACAACGATGCCAGCAAGCATGTTTTGCACGCTCTCTGCACTTAAAAAAGCCATCCGGTGCCGTCCTTCCGTCACTCGCAACGTCAACAAATTCCTATTCCCCCAATACAAGCCCATCGGAATACCTAGACAGGCACCAAATATCATGATGAGCATCAACGACGATGGATTGGCAAGCGTCAGCAAGAGTGGACCCACTCCCTGGAGGATACATCCAATGAAAAAGAGTTGGCGGTGATGATACCGATGGAGGAGAGCAGAATTGAGCAAGAATCCGAGGGGTACGCTGACATACAACCCAATGTTGAAAGCAATCAATGTGAGTGGGTCGTGTGAATTCCGCCACAAAAACGTTTGTGTGAAGGTACTAAATACTGGCCAAGCAAGAACAAAAAAGAAAAACGAGGTAAGAAGTTTTCTTTCATTGGAGGAAAGCGACTCGCTTGGCATCATACAGGTGAACAGACACGGAAGGGTCGTTTACTCAGGTGAATATTTCTGAAGAAAATGCCATAGCACAACATACTTTTCTGGAACAGTCTACCACAATACTGCTACACTAGGATCAATCTTTTCCTTTTTAAAATAGACGTATGGACCTTCATAAGGAACACATGAGTGAATCACTGATCATTCTCCTGTCACTCACGATTGTAGTGCTCTCCTGGATGTACGTTCAACAAAACCATCAGTTGAATGCCCTCCTGTCGCTCGCACGCACAACCATCGCGACCGAGACAGACACGGCCCCCAACACAACCCCCTCCTCTCACAAAACAAACGGATCCGAAACCATCGCGACCCGTTCCATTCTCTCCGGCAGCAACCGCATCACACTCACCCATCGTTGCAGCGGCTCCATCGAACCATTCGCCCCTATTCCAGGCGGAGCCGTACGCGACACAGAACTCACTTCCTATTGTCTGGGCAACAATCAACTCGTAGCAACAACTGCGACTGGTACCGAGACCGTCATACAGTCCAGCAACTCTACCTCAGCGGAAAATGCACCGATGTTCAAAAGCGCAACGCGTATCGACAACAACATACTGATTGAATACGGAGTCTTCCCTTGCACCTATTCCGAAGACAGCTGCGGCGCCGGCCTTCCTTCCAACAACTACACC
>SXGT01566901.1_pt1 | contig 31843 bp, 28 predicted proteins | sample 3176221 | NCBI WGS metagenome assembly SXGT01 (sample SAMN11356862, study PRJNA531348) | freshwater metagenome | isolation source: freshwater sample F1-120 | place: China: Fuxian Lake, Yuxi | collected 2017-12-25
ACCGTTCGCCGGCGTCGATCCGATCACCGTCGAAGAGATCCAGCACATCCTGGCGGCGCTCGTGCGGACCGGCATCGCGATCCTGATCACCGAGCACAACGTGATCGCGACGCTGCGCATCACGCACCGCGCCTACGTGCTCGACGAAGGCCGCGTCATCGCCGAGGGCGACGCCCAGACCATCGTCAACGACGCCCAGGTGCGCGCGCGCTACCTCGGCAAGTCGTTCGGCGAAGGCATCACCGAAGAAGAAGAACGCGGCCTCGAGCTCGATTGACGGCTGCGGCGTGATTGCCGGTGCGCTCGCGGCGTGCCGTCTGGCATCGTAGTGGCGTCATGCCGGAAACCAGGCCATCTCGCATCGTCGCTGCCAGCGCCGTCGCTGCGTGTGCGCTGGTGGTCGGTGCCGTGTCGTTCTGGTGGTGGTGGTCGCGAGCGAATGCACCGGCACCCGACGCGAACGAACCGACCACCGCTACCCCGGCAACCGATCGTGACCCCGACGCCGCGAACAGCCAACGGACGGGTCCCGCCGAGGATCGCGCGGCGGCGCCCACGCCGACCGCGGCGACGTTCGTCGTGTTGCGCGGTCGCTGCCTCGCCGCCGAAGACGACTCACCGCTGGCGGCGGTGCTGCACGTGGGCGCCGACGACGGCACTGCCGACGGCAGTCCGGGAGGACTGCTCACCAGGGCGCTCGCCACCACCACGACCGACGCCGAGGGCAGGTTCACCTGCAAGGTCCCCATCGCCGCCGCGACCGAATTGCGGGCGCTCGCCACCGCTCCCGATCGCGCACCCGGCACGAGCCGGCGGACGGCGGACCCCGGCACCGAATGGGACGTCGGCGACATTCGCCTCGTGCGCACCAGCCGCGTGCTCGGCACCGTGGTCGATACGACAGGTGCCCAGGTGCCCGATGTTGCGGTCACGCTGTTGATGAACGGCCACGAGCCGCTGCCGTTCGCGTTCCGTGATCTGCACACCGCGAACACCGACGCGCGCGGCGCCTTCACGATGCCCGAGCCGCTGGCCGCCGGGGAGTGGTACGTGATGGTCGAACGCACCGGCGCGCTGCGCAATCCGCGCAAAGTCCAGGTGCCCGCCGGCGTCGACCACCACGTCCTCATCGAAGTGGAGCGACCGGATCCGGCAATGGCGATCCACGGCAAGGTCGTCGATCGCGCCGGGGCGCCGCTGGCCGGCATCGCGCTCTCGGCTTATGGCGAGGGCTCGCGCGGCCGCGCCGAGAGCGGGCCCGACGGCACCTTCGTGCTGCACCGTGGACCGCCGCACTTCGATCGCGGTGTGGCCGGCGTCGAGCTGCAGGCGCAAGGCACGGGTCTCGAACAGGTCGGGCCCGCCGCCGGCCAGCCGGCGCGCTGGTCGCAACGCGACGTGGTCGTGGTCATGCGTCCACTGGCCGAGATCACGGTACGGGCGCAGAACGCGCGCGGTGCGCCGGTGTGGCCGTTCGCGGTCGTCGCCGGCCAATTCTCGGCTTCCGGCAACACCTGGAACATCCTGCCGGCTCGCCGACAACGGCTGGGCACCGACCACATCGTGCTGTTGGGCCTGCAATCGGGACGCCATTCCCTGCTGCTGCAAGCGCAGGACGGTGCGTTGCCCACAGCCGGGCCGGTGGTGTTCGTCGTCGACGAAGCTGCTCCGCGTGAACTGGTGATCCAGGTGCCCGACCCGGTGGTGACGGTCGTCGAGGTCGTCGATGGCGCCGGCACTCCGGTACCGGGATGCACCGTGGAACTGGTCTCGAATTGCACGGCGCAGCCACCCTCTGCGACGGCACCGGCAGCAACCGCCATGGAACTGCGGCGCCAGGGTCCGCGCGGCAGCAAGCAAGTGGTTCTTGGCGGCGGCACAACCGACACCGCCGGCAACGCCGCCTTCGCCGCCCCTCCGGGCACGCTGCTGTTGCGCACTTCGTGCCGCACGCACCTTCCCGATGCGCGCACGGTCGTGATCGCGGCCCCGAGCACACGAGTGCGTGTGGCGCTGTCGGCGGCAACGGTGGTGCGCGGCCGGCTCGTGCCAGCGACTGCGCTGCCCACCCTGGGCCTGCACGAGACCAAACCGGAACGCCGCCTGGCCGTCACCGCGCGCGGCCTGGTTGGCGGCGTGGCCAGCGAACTCGCCCGCGCCGAAGTCGACGCCGACGGCACGTTCGTTCTCGGCCCGGTGCCACCCGGCCCGGTGACGCTTCGCCTGCACAGCTGGCTCACCGTCAGCACGACCCACGGCGCCAGCGCCTACCAATTGCTGGGCGAGTTCGACACGACGGGCCAGCCCGTCGTGGAACGCGAATACGACGTCAGCCCGTTCCTGCCCGCCACGGCTTCTGGCGTGGTGCTGCTCGACGGCCAGCCTCTGCGTTCGGGCCAGTTCTTCCTGCGGCGGCTGCGGCTCGAGCCACGCCAGCACGTTCGCATCAACACCGACGCCGAGGGCCGCTTCCACACGCTCGTGCCACCGGGCGCTCTCGGCGTGCAGCTCGCGATCCCCGCCAATCCGGGGCCTGGCCACGTGATCGTGCCGATGGCCGAGGAATGGCAGGTCGCTGCCGGCGGCGCGTTGGAACTTCGCATCGAAGGCCGGCGACGCCTGCTCCGCTTGCGGGCGCTGCAACCCGACGGCGCGCCGCTCGCGAACGCGCGACTGCGCATCACTTCCGTCGACTTCTACGACCGCCCCGGTTCGACGACCACCGACGCGGCGGGCCGGGTCGACCTGGACATCGCGCCGCTCGGCACATTCCTGGTCGGCACCAAGACGGCGACCGGTGTCGACCTGGAAGCGACCGTGACCGTCGCTCTCGGCGACGAAGAGCGCGTCGTCGACGTGCCCCTGGTTCGCGCGCCGCGCTGATCCCTGGCACTCCCGCCCCAAACGAAAAAAAGAATGGTCGGGAACAACCCGACCATTCTCCGCGGAGCCGTCCCCGCTTCGGCAAAGGAACCCTTCGGTTCTCCGCGCGCCGAAGAAGCCGCGCGGGCGCCGGGCCTGGCCCGGCATGAATGCGAGCGGCGGCGCGCGCAGGCGCGCCACCTTCGACCGGCTCAGCCTTGCAGGAGCTGGAGGGCCGACTGCGGCTGGGCGTTCGCTTGCGCCAACACCGAGATCGAGGCCTGCTGCAGGATGTTGTTGCGCGTCAGCTCCGCCGTTTCGAAGGCGACGTCGACGTCACGGATGCGCGATTCGGCGGCCGCCAGCGACTCGCTGGTGACACCGAGGTTCGCGATCGTCGATTGCAACCGGTTCTGCAGCGAACCGAAGCGACCGCGCAACTGCGACACCGAGTTGACCGCCTGGTCGATGCGACTGATCGCGAAGCTGGTGTTGCCACCAGATCCGACGTCGATCGTCGACAGGCCGAGCGTGGTCGACAGCGCCGGGGTCAGCGTCACGTTCAGCGTGTCGATGCCCACCGAAGTGTTGATGCCGACCTGAAACGTGACCGTGGTCGCCGAACCGTCCAGCAGCTTGACGCCGTTGAACTCGGTCGACTGCGCGATGCGGTTGATCTCGTTGACCAGGCTGTCGAACTCTTCCTTGATCGTGTTCCGGTCGGCCGACGACGCCGAGCCGTTGGACGATTGGATGGCCAGCTCGCGCAGGCGCACCAGGATGTTGCTCACTTCGTTGAGCGCACCTTCACCAACCTGCACGAGCGAGATGCCGTCGTTGGCGTTGCGCGACGCCTGCGACAGCGAGCGCACCTGCGAACGCAGCCGCTCCGAGATCGCGAGGCCGGCGGCATCGTCTGCCGCGGTCGAGATGCGCAAGCCGGTGGACAGGCGCTGGTAGTTGCGCGCCAGACGCGTCGTCACCTGCGAAGTGTTTCGCTGGGCGTTGATGGACGCGATGTTGGTATTGACTCGAAGACCCATGTTGTTCCTTTGCCTTGCTTGATTCGCCGACTGCGGAGCCGACTTCGATCCGACTGGCTCCACGGAGATGGTCGGAACGCCGACGCGAGGCTTGAGTCCGGTCCCGCCAAAAAACTCGGGTGGCGCGCTGCGTCAACGGCCGAAGGCATCGCGCCCACGGCTACAGGACGTCCCGGATGGGGCTCGGCGGCGAGACGGCGCCGCCACGCACAACGCCCATGGCATGGGCGATTGGAACCGGGATCCCGACGGCAACCGTGGCCGCCATGGCATCGGGGTTCGGGCGCGATCAGCGCGCCGCGCTCGGCGCGCGCGCGAGAACTTCTTCGCGGCTGGTGGCGTGCAACAACGCCTCGTCCGGCGTCACCAGGTGACGCGCCAACAGCGATCGCAGGGCGACGTCCGTCGTCTGCATGCCGAGGCCGCGACACTTCTGCATGATCAGCAGCAGCTCCTGCAGGGTGCCTTTGCGAATGACCGAACGGACCGGCGCGGTGCCGACCAACACCTCGACGACCGGAATGCGGCCGGCGCGGTGCGAACGGTGCAACAGGCTCTGCGCGAGGCACGCACGCAGCGTGCGGGCCAGCCGCGTGCGCAGCCGCGGGCGATCTTCGATCGGCACCATCGACGTGAGTTCGCTGATTGCGCCGACGATCGAACCTGCTTCGACACCGACAATGACGAGACAGCCGGACTCGGCCGCCGCGATCGCGGCGTCGAGCGACTTGCCATCGCGCACTTCGGAGACAACGACGACGTCGGCGCCGCTGGCCATCGCCTGCCGCACACCTTCGTGCGCGGTCGCCACGTGGGTGCCGACCTCGCGCTGGTGCAGCAACGCCGCGCCGCTCTGGTGCACGAACTGGATCGCGTCCTCGATGGTCACGACGTGGCGCGCCGGGTCCTGGTTGAGCTCTTCGACCATCGCCGCGATGGTCGTGCTCTTGCCCGAACCGAAGAAGCCGGCGACGACGACGAGCCCGTTGCGCGCGCGCGTCTGCGCCGCCACCTGCGGCGGCAACTCCAGCGTGGTGAGTCGCGGCGGCACGTCCGGCACCGGCCGCAGCACGAGGGCCGGTTCGCCATCGGACTCGGCGACCGCCGCCCGGTAACGCCGGCCGTTGCGCGCGCGATAGAGCACTTCGACGTGCCCTTGCTGCTGCAACAGTTCACGGTGGTCGGAGAACAGCAGATCGCGCGTCAGTTCGGCGACATCGTCGCGCACCAGCGCGGTCTCGTCACCGGCGACGAAGCGGCGCTGCACGCGCAGCATGGGCGTGCGACCTGGCACGAGATGCAGCGCGGTCGCGCCGACCCGTTCCATCGCCACCAACAGATTCTCGAGTCGTTTGCCGTCCATGATCACTCCTTCGCCGGGGCCGTCGGGGCGGCCAGCGTGCGCGTGCGTTCGAGCAGCCAGGCCTTCTCGCCGACTCGCGCGAAGACGTCCTCCATGCTCACCTTGCCCGCGACGAGCAGGTCGAGCATCGAACGATCGAGCGAGTAGCCGACGCGACTGCCTTCGCCACGCAACAACAGCCCGATGTCGGACAGGTCGCCGCCGCGCACGACTTCGCGCACCGACTCATCGACAATCAACAACTCGCTGGCGACCACGGTGCCCTGGTGACTGGCATCCGGAAGGTGCTGCCGAACCAAGACCGCGCGCAGCACGGCGGCCAACGACGACCGGGCCCGCGCCAGGTCGTGCATCGGATAGAAATCGAGCACGCGCGTGAGCGCGCGCGTCACCGACGGCGCGTCGATCCACGCGACGACGAGGCGTCCGCCTTCGGCGGCACGCAGCGCAACTTCGAAGGTCGACGCATCGCCGACATCGGCGCACACGATCGCATCGGGGTCATCGCGCACGACACTGCGCAGCGCCTCTTCGCGCAGCGCGGCCGTGGCACCGAGACGCCGCCGCACCACCAGCGCGCCGACCGTCGGCAAGGGCCACGGTTCGTCGTCGACGACGGCGACGTAGTGGCCCGGATCGACGGCCGCGACCTGCGTCAGCGCAGCCAGGGTCTCGGCGCGGCCGATGCCGCGTTCGCCGACCAACAGCACGAGGCCCTTGCCGCCGCGCACGACGTCGACGACGCCGGGCGGAATCCCGATCGCTTCCGGCGAGGCCGCCGCAGTCGATGCGAAGGTCAAGCGGACCGCGACGCCTTCGAACTGGCGGAACGCGGTCGCGAGTCCCCGGCCCTGGCCCGGCAAGGACCACGGCTGCACCACGAAGTGGCGGTCGGCGAGGGTCTCGAGCACCTGCGCCCCCATCGTCTCGCGCACGAAGTCCCAGACTTCCGGACCGCGCAGCGCCTGGTCGGTGAGCTGGCTCCAGGTCGGCCCGACGCGAATGCGCACCGGCCGGCCTTCGCTGACGACCATCTCTTCGGCGCCGTTGCCGATGGCCGAACACAGCAGTGCGGCGCAGCCGAGGTCGGTCGTCGGGACCGACGCCCGCTGCAGCGTGCCGCGTTCGCGCTGCAACTGCAGCAACCGTTCGAGGGTGGGCGCGTCGAGCAAGCCCTGTTCGATCAGGATCTCGCCGATCGGCCGGGTGTTGCCCGTCAGTCCCTGGATAGCCAGGCACCGCTCGAGCCCTGATTCATCGACGATTCCGCCTTCCAGCAGAATCGAGCCAAGTCGCGTGTCGTCCATGCGCGCCGCCGTCCTCCGAGCCACCCGCATCGGCCATTGCCATGGCGCGGCTTGAGTCGGCGCAGACCGCCCGCAACCCCGCCAACCGTCGGCGTCTCCGGTGCGCTACTTCAGTCGGCGCAGTTCCGCCATCGCCAGCGCGTGCGCGAACGGCCGCCTCGACAGCAGCGCCTGGTCGCCGACCGAACTCCAGCGCGCTTTCGCCGTCGCCGGATCCCCGCTGGCTTCGGCGATCCAGGCGAACAACGCGGCGCGGACCAGGGCGTCGCCGAGATCGAGGTCGTGACGCTCGGCCGGTCCCGGCACGGGCAACGGCATCGCCCCGTCCCCCAGGCGCGCTCGCGTCGTCGCGAGGGCCTGCTCATCGCCGAGCGCCACCGCGGCCACCACTCCAGCCCACCTGGCGCGCACCGAGGACTCCCCCGCAGCCTGTTGCAAAACCCGACGCAGCATGCGGTCGCGCTCGACCCCATCCAGATCGCCGTCCGCGAGAAGGCGCAGGCCGCCGTCGAGGTCGGGCATCGGATGGCTCTGCCACAGCGAGATCCCCACCGCGACGGCGACCACCAGAAGGAACGCCGTCAGCGCGCGCGAACGGACCCTGGGCGGATTCGCGGTCGACTCCTCGGCGGCAACCATCGGACCGAGTGTGGCCGGCCGCTCGCCGCCGCGCAACGCACGCCTTGGCGTCGCGCACGCGACCTCGCGACCGCAATCCGCACTGGCAACGGCGCCGCACGGACCACGTCCGCGGGGCTTCCGAGCCGAACGGAATGTGCTATGGTGGGTCCTTCGCAAATCCAGGTGACGCCTCTCACCGCCCCGCGCCGGTCAAGTCAGCTTCCACGTCATTTTCGCAGAAGCGCATCGCGGCAAGGCCAGCGGCCCTCACCCAACCCACCCATGGCATCGAAAACCCAGAAGCCCGTCGCCAAGAAGGCGAAGGCACCAAGCACCAAGAAGCCCGAAGCTACGAGCGGAAAGGCACCGGCGGCAAAGGCCCCGGCTGGCAAGGTCGGCAAGCGCGCCCACGCCAGTTCGGCCACCGCGGCTCCCCCCAAGAAGGCCGGCACGCGGCCCTTGTTCGTGCCGCGCGCGGTCGCCAACATCGACGACGACGACGTCTTGATGGCGCACGGCGGCGGCGGCACCGGCTTTGGCCGCTGCGGCGGTCGTCTGCTGTCGAGCAAACTCGAGCAGGACCTCTGCAACCGTCTCGGCATGGCCGGCATCGTGCACAGCCACAGCCCGCGCCACTACGAAGTCCGCTTCGAGGACAACAAGGTCGCCGCCTACGCGCCGCAGATCGTGCTGCGCGGCCGCGGGCGCGAGGGCAAGGGCGTCGTGATCGAGGCCGTCGAGGAGTCGGAAGCGCCGATCCTGCGCAAGATCGTGTCGTTCCGGGCGCAATACGGCGCCGAGTTCTACGTGATCCTGGTCGGCACCGACGAAGTGCTCGACGAAGCGCCGCTGGCGTCCTACGACGAATCCTGCTCGGCGATCAACGTGAACACGCTGATCGCGCGCTTGGCCGAATAGGCCGCGCTGCCCGCCCCGGAATCGACCCGGGGCGGAAAACGACTGCCGTGTTGGGCCAAGGGAAGCTGGCGGTTGCCACGAGGTGCGAGTATCGTCCCCGCCCCTTTTGTCCGCACCCACAGCCCACGGGCCAACGACGTTGACGAACGATCTCGTCCAATTCGCGCGTTCCCTTCAACTCGACTCCCTCGAATCGGCGTGGGGCCTGGCAGTCAAAGCCCCCGACCCCGGGGCGACACCGACCTACGCGACGGTCCTGGACCTTCTCTGTGAGAAGGACCTGGCCAGCCGCGCGCTCGGCATGGCCACGACCATGATCGAGGCCCTCGCCGGCAAGAACGAGGTGCATGCCGCCCTCGAACTCGGCTTCCGCGCGATGCGTCGCAGCGCGCACAACGACGCGCTCGCCAAGACGGTCGTCACGCTGATCGACAAGCGCTACGCGGGCGAGGATTGGCTGCCGGTGCTGAAGTCCCGCGCCGGTCTCGACTCGGCGGTGACGGTCACTTCGATCCTCGAGTTCGAACGGCTGCGCCGCTTCACCAAGGGGCACGTCGTCTACCACGCTGCCGGTTGGAACGAAGGCGCGATCGAAGACTTCGTGGCGATGTCGCAAGAAGTCACGGTGCACTTCGCCAGCGGCCGGCGCGAGAGCTTCCCGCTGGAGACGCTGCTGTCGCGCTTCAAGCCGCTCGACGCGAACGACCTGCGCGCGATGAAGCTGCAGCGCATGGACGCCCTGCGCACGGAAGCGGAGAAGGACCCCAGCGCCCTGATCCGCCGCGTCGCGACGCTCTACCGCGGCACGCTCTCGAGCACGCAGCTCAAGACCGAACTCAGCCCGGCCGTGATCGCCGAGAAGGACTGGGCTTCGTTCTGGAAGCGCGCCAAGGCCGCCGCCGCCAAGGATCCCTGGCTGAAGGTCGAGGGCTCGACCACGCGGCCGACGTTCGTGGTGCGCGACAAGCCGGTCAGCCTCGTCGACGAAGCGTCGGTGGCGCTGACGCACCAGAACGACTTCGGCCAACGCGTCGGCGTGCTGCGCGACTACCTCGCGCGCGGCGAAGACGCCGAGATGAAGAACCAGATCCTGGGCCTCGCCAAGAAGTCGGTCGAAGCCGCGATCGAAGAGAAGAAGGCGAGCCACGCGCACATCCTCGACGGCATCCTGCTGCTCGAAGAGCACGGCATGAGCGCGTCGGTTCCGGCCGCGACGGAACTGCGCCTGCTGCTGGTCAAGGACGATGGGTCCCTGCGCCCAGCCGCGATCGATCGCCTGGCAACCCAGGCCTCGCGCGAACACGCGATCGAACTGGTGCCGCAAGCGCTCGGTGAAAACTGGGCCGAGCAGTGCGCCGCGATCCTCGAAACCTGGCCCGACTCGGTGCTCGAGAACGTGGTCGAGAAGCTGGTCGCCGCGGGACACGGTCCACTGTGCCTCCGCCTGTGGGACAAGGTCGTTCCGTATCCGAAGCGCTACCCGCTGCTGATCTATCTGCTCGGCAAGCTGTGGGGCGACGGCGTCTTCGACGGCTCGGAACAGAAGCCGTCGGCGATCACCACCGGTCGCGTGCTGCTGCACCTCGCCCGCATCCTCAACGAGGACCGCAAGAAGAACCAGGTGCACAGCCGCCTGCTCGGTCGCCTGGTCAGCCTGCTGACCGGCAAGCGCGGCCTGCTGAACAAGTCGCTGGACGGCATCAGCCGCGACGACCTCGCGCACTACCTCGGCATCATCAAGCGGTCCGGCGAAGACTTCGCCGCGGAGGTCATCCTGATGATCGACCGCACGATCGCCGCGCACTACCCGGACCTGCACGCCAAGCCCGAGCTGCCGTACTGGGAGAAGGACTTCATCTTCACCACGCGCGACGGCATGCGCCGCATCCGCGAGGACTACCGCGTCCTGGTCGAAGACAAGATCCCCGCCAACAGCAAGGCGATCGGCGCCGCCGCCTCACTCGGCGACCTCAGCGAGAACAGCGAGTGGGAATCGGCCATGGAGGAGCAGCGCAACCTGACGGGGCGCGCCCAGGACATGGACCAGCAGCTGCGCAGCGCGCGCCTGATAGAAGAACAGGACGTGCCGAACGACCGCGTCGCCCCGGGCGTGAAGGTCACGTTGATCGAAGTCGCCAGCGGCAAGCAGCGCGTCTACCGCGTGCTCGGCCCGTGGGACGTCTTCGACGACAGCACCATCAACTACCTGGCCCCGATCGCGCAGGGCCTGCTCGGCAAGACCGTCGGCGAAATCGGCGATGTCCCAGGCCCGGGCGGCGCCATCGCGGTCAAGATCGAGGCGATCGAACGCATCGTGTGAGCTCGACCCGGCCGTTCCGGCTCGATCTGGGCAACGGCGAGTTCGTTCTCGGTGACGAGTTGCCCGGCACGGCGCCGGGCTACCTGTTCCTGCACGGCCTCGGCAGCGTGCGGAAGGGCGAGAAGAGCACGTCGCTGCTGGCCCATGCGGCGGCGAGCGGACGCGCCTTCCTGCGCATCGACCTGCGCGGCCACGGCGAGTCGTCAGGGCGCATCGGCCGCACCATGGTCAGCGAGCTGATCTGCGATGTAATCGCCGTGCTCGACCGCATCGGACCGAGTGTGGTCGTCGGCTCCAGCCTCGGCGGCCTCGTCGGCGCCTACGCGGCGGCGGCCCGGCCCGATCGGGTTCGGGTGTTGGCGCTGGTCGCCCCGGCGCTGGGCCTGCTGCGGCACCTCGACCGCCGCCTCGACGCGCACGGGCGCATGTGGACCAGCGACGGGCAGGGCTTCCGCATCGAGCCCGAAGTGCTGCAGGATGCCAAGGCCCTCGACGAAGAGGCGCTGCCCACCCGCCTGTCGGTGCCGACGCTGCTCGTGCACGGCGCCGCCGACGACGTGGTGGCGCCGCGCGCCAGCGAACGATTCTTCGCCCGGATCGCCGCGCCGCACAAGCAACTGTGGATCGTGCCCGGTGGCGACCATCGCCTGAACACGGTGGCCGAAGCCATCTGGCAGCGACTCGACGCGATGCCCGGCGCGACCTGATTGCGCCTCGCCCACCCCTTCGCCACACTCGCATCGTGTTCCCCGTTCCCGCCAACCTGCAACGGCTCGCCGACCAGATCGACGGCTGGCTCGACCTGCGCTGCCCCGACCGCGCGCTGGCGTTGCTGGCGCCGATGCTGGCCGATGCGAATGGTCGCGCTGCGGGGCTCGTGCTGCGCGTGCGGGCGAACGTGCGGCTCGGCGAGTTCGCGGCGGCACTGCCCGACCTGGCCGAACTGCGCACCTTGGCTCCGGCGGAGGGCTGGGTCGATCTGACCGAAGCCTTCTGCCGCAAGCGGCTCGGCGACCTGCCATCGGCGATCACCTGCCTGGAGGGGATGCTGGCGCGCGACATCAAGTCCGACATCGGCCACTTCAACCTCGGCTGCTACCTGGCGCTCACCGGCGAGCGCGACCGCGCCATCGACGAGGTAACGCTGGCATGCGGCCTCAACCCCGAGTGCCGCGACTTCGCCCGCGACGACCCGGACCTGGACTCGCTGCGCAACGATGCGCGCTTCCGGGTGCTGCTGCGGCAGGCCCCGGCCGACGCCGAGGGCAATCCAGGCCCCCTCGACGACGACGAGGACGACGACGACGAGCCGCCGCCGACGGGACCGCGCGACCACCACCGTCGCAACTGACCCGCATGCCGGTGCGAAGGCGCACCGCCCCGCCGGCGCCACGAGGGCCATGCCATCGCGCCGCCGCGTGCGCGCCTGTCGACCGGCGCAGCAACGGTCGATCAGAGGGATCGCAACCGTGACCGCACCTACTCGAAGCCTCGATGCGATCGCTGTCCGCACGGCGATCGAACACAACCTCCGCAACGTCGTTTCGGTGCCGAAGGACGCCATCGAGCCCCTCGTCTGCGCACTCGTCGCCGGCGGCCACGTGCTGCTCGAAGGCATCCCCGGCATCGGCAAGACCCTGCTCGCCCGCACGCTGGCGCAGTGCATCGACGGTGAGTTCCGCCGCATCCAGTTCACCAACGACCTGATGCCGAGCGACGTCGTGGGCACCGCGATCTGGCGGCCCGACGCCGGCAAGTTCACGTTCGTGCGCGGCCCGCTGTTCGCCAACCTGGTGCTCGCCGACGAAATCAACCGCACGAGCCCGCGCACGCTGTCGTGCCTGCTCGAAGCGATGGAGAACGGGCGCGTCTCGGTCGAAGGCCGCACGCTCGACCTCGGCCATCCGTTCACGGTGCTGGCGACACGCAATCCGATCGAGTTCCACGGCACCTATCCGGTGCCCGAAGCGGCGCTCGATCGTTTCCTGGTGCGGGTCGAACTCGGCTATCCCGAAGCGAGCAACGAACTGGAGCTCTACACCGGCAGTGACCCGGAACGCCGGCTGGCGTCGGTGCGGCCCGTGGTGACGCGCGACGAACTCGTCGCCCTGCAGGCCGAATGCGCGACGGTCGCGGTGCGCCAACCCGTGGCCGAATACGCGTATCGCCTGGTGCAGGCGACGCGCAGCCACGCTTCGGTGCAGCTCGGCGCCAGTCCGCGCGCGGCTCTCGCGTGGCTCAAAGTCGCGCGGGCGCGCGCGCTGCTCGACGGGCGCGACTTCGTGCTGCCTGACGACCTCAAGGCGATGGCGGTGCCCGCCCTCGCGCACCGCATCTTCCTGCGCGAAGGCGCCGACGCGGCCCCGTTCGTCGCCGAACTCGTGCGGACCATCCCGGTCCCACTGTAGACGCCGTGCGCATCCGTCCGACCGACCTCGGCTGGAAGGGCCTGCTGCTGCTCGGCGCGCTCGAGATCGCGTTCCTGGCGACCGCGTACAGCAACCTGTTCTTCCTGCTGCTGACGTTCTGCGGCGTGCTCGGTTGCCTCAGCCTGTGGTGGGGCTTCGCCAATCTGCGCGGCGTCGCGGCAACACAGGTCGTCGTCCCTGCGGCAGCTGCCGAAGCTCCACGCGAGGTGCTGGTCAGTCTGGCGAGCGGCTCGCGACCGACGCAGGCATTGACCGTGGCTTTGCGCATCGACGGCAAGTTCGTGCCGGTGGCGCACGCCCACGCGCAGGAGCAACTGCAGACGCTGCGCGGATCGCTGCCGCCGCGTCGGCGTGGACTCGCGCTCGCCAGCGCCGCGCGAGTGCAGTCGGCCTGGCCGTTCGCTCTGTTCACCGTGTCGCGCGATGTGCCGATCCGCGTGGAGGTCGTGACCACACCCGCTCCGGCCGGCGACGCCACGACCACCGCAGCCCTGGCCGAGGCCGGCGACGTGTCGGCCTGGCTCGGAGCGCGCGGCAACTCGATCCGCGAACTGCGTCCGTTCCGCACCGGCGACTCGCTCGGCGACGTGCACTGGAAGGCCACTGCCCGCCGCGGCACCGCCGTGGTGAAGGAACGCGAACGCCACGCCGACCACGGCCTCGTCCTGGCCCTCGACCGCCGCTGCGCCCCGGCGACCCTGGAGACGCTGCTGTCGGCGGTCGCGCGGCTCGCCAAGGTCACGCAGGAACGCGGCGGCAACCTTCGCGTGTTGAGCCAGGACGCCGACCACGCCCTCGGACCGCACACGGCAACCGCACAGCACGACGCCTTCGCCCGCTTCCTGGCCGCAGCGATGCCGTTGCCGGCGTCGGCGAGTGCCCCACGCGCCGTGGCCGGCGCCCTCCGGCTGGGCGCCCGGGAGGACCTTCCGTGAAGGACCGCCTGTTCCCACTGCTGGTGGCGCTGTGCCTGCTCGATCTCGGCTTCGTGCATGCGACCGCCGTCGTCGACACCATGTTCCTGTGGCCACTGTGGGCACTCACGGCGGGCGCGCCCTGGTTGCGCCACCTGCAACGCCACCGGCTGCACCGCATAGGCTGGAACAGCTTCGTGCTGGTGGTGTTCGCGCTCCTGGTCCACCACGCGACGACGACCGGCCTGTTGCACATGCTAGAGGACGGCCTCGTGCTGGCGGCGCTGTGCCAGGTGCACTTGTTGAACAACGTCGGCGAACGCCAGCGCCCCGACCTCGTCTTCTTCAACTCGTTCCTGATTGCGTTCGTCACCAGCTTCTTCGCGCCCGACGTGGTGTGGTCGGTGCTGTTCATCGCGCACGCCTTCGTGCTGGTGCCGGGGCTGCAGCGCAACTGCCTGGCTCGCCATCCCGCGGCCGCGGCCGCGCCACGGTTGGCGACGACGCGCCTCTGGCGGGACGGGTTCGTGCAGACGTCGGCGATCGGCATCGTCACTGCGTTCTTGTTCGTGCTGATCCCGCGCGACTGGAATCGCCAGGGCTGGCTGGGCGAAGCACTCGCGAACGGACACGAGTTCTCGACCGGACTCGCCGAGCGCATCGAGATCGGCAACGAGCACACGCTGCGGCTCGGCGAGGAAGTCGCCTTCACGATCGCACCCGCCAGCGGCCGCGTCGATGACGTGCCGACGCATTGGCGCGCGCTCGCGTTCACGCGCTTCGACGGCTCGGCGTGGGATCCGCAGAACGCCAACCAGTTCGGCTCGCGCTTCGCAACCGACCGGCTGTTCGAACGACAACGCGATGGCAGCATGCGGCGTGACGGCGACGAGGCTGGCACCAGTGCGGCGGCGGCACAGCAATTCGAAGTGCGGCTGGCCGACGTCGGCTCCGACCGGCTGCCGATGCCCCTGCGCACGACCGGGATCCGCGTCGAGGCCGCTGCGGAACTGCTGTTCGACCCACGTTCCGATGGCGGCGTGCGCTTGCTGGCTCGCAACGGCGCGCCACCGGCGCGACCCGCCGTGTGGATCACCACCGGCAAGGAGAGCCGCGTCGCCGATGCCAACCGGGTCCGCCTGCATCTGACGCAATTGCCCGAACGCGGCGTGCCCGACGTGGTTCGCACCCTGGCGCAGCACCTGCGGGCTGCGCTGCCAGCCGATGCCGACGAGTGGATGATCGCCAGCGCGTGCCGCGACTGGCTGCAGAACGAGCGCCGCTACCAGTTGCCGGGTGGCCCCGGATTCGCCCGCAACCTCGGCGAGTTCCTGCTCGGCAGCGGCGCTGGCCACTGCGAGTACTTCGCGACGGCGTTGGCGCTGTTGCTGCGGGTGCAAGACGTGCCGTGCCGACTCGTCGGCGGCTACCTCGCGCACGAGACCGATCCCAACACGCCCACGGTGATCGTGCGCGCCAAGCACGCGCACGCCTGGGTCGAGGTGCTCGCCGACGACGGTTCGTGGCACACGTGCGACGCAACTCCTGCGGCTGACGTCGCCTTTGGCAACACCGCCCCGGACTCTGTCTGGGCAGCGTTCTCACAAAAGCTCGACGAGCTGTGGCGCGGAGTCACCGGCTTCGACCAGGCCGCACGCGCTCGCTGGCTCGGCACCTTGGCCCAGTTGCCGACGCAGCATCCGATGCTGCTCGCCTCGGTGCTGGCAGCCGGCATCGCCCTCGTCTACCTTCGCCGGCGGCGACAACGCCCGCTGCCTTCGATCCACGAACTGCAACGCGCTGTGCGAGCCGCGGGATTGTCGCTGAAGAACGGAGAAACACCGCGAGAGTTGCTGGTGCGCGCTGCCAATGGCGCCGTCGCTCCAGCGGCACTGGCGCGGCTGCAGTCTGCTGCTTTCGCTCACGAACGCCACCGTTACGCCGGCCCACCGGCCATCGATCGACCATGAATCCCTTCCGCTCCGCGTCCTGGTTCGCGGCTGCAGCCGCCAACGCCTGCCTGGGCCTGCTCGTGGCCCAGAACCGGCCGGCCATCGTCGGCCTCGAGCCGGCGCACCTGCAGAGCCGCGTCGATGCGGTGAAGACGACGCAGCTCGTGGTCCGCTTCGACATGGACATGGACCCGAAGCTGCACTCGTTGTGCGGCGGCGGCCCGAGCTTCCCCAAGGTACTCCGCACCGGGTGGCGCGACGCGCGCACCTTCGTCGTCGATGTCGAACTGGGGTGGAACACCGTCTACTCGATGGATCTCGCCTGCCCGGGCTCGTCGGGGTTTCGCAGCCAGGCCGGCGGCATGCTGGCGCCGACGCCATGGCGCATCGCGACGCGCGGCGAACCGTTGCCGCCGGGCGACGGAGCACTGGCCGCGAAGCTCTTGTTCGAAGGAGTCAGCGACCAGTACTCGTACCGCGACCGGCTCGGCATCGACTGGAACGAACTCGAGCGCACCTTCCACGACGACATGGTGAACGCGGCCGACGGGCCGGCCCTGGCGCTGCTCGTCACCGAGGTGCTGTCGACGGCACAGGACCCGCACATCACGGTGCGGTGGGAGGAATGCACCTTGCCGTCGTGGCGACGGCCTGTGGTCGCCAACATCGACTTGCGCAGTGTGCAGACGGTGTTTCCGAAACTGGCGCGCGTCGGCAAGACCGCACTCTCGGGTCGCACTGACGATGGGATCGGCTACCTGTACGTGCCCACGTTCGCGCGCGAGCAGCGCGAGGAGTTCGATCGGCTGCTCGAAACGCTGCGCGGCATGCTGGACTGCAAGGCGCTGATTCTCGACGTGCGCACCAACGGCGGCGGCGACGAGATGCTGGCACGCCGGCTGGCGGCGTTCTTCGTGAAGGGCGACAAGGTCTACGCCGGGCACCGAGTGCGCGACCCGAAGGCGCCGGGTGGCTTTCGCGAAGTCGAACAGCGGTCGCTGCGTGGCAACCCCGAGCCCGACGTCTACGCCAGGCCGGTCGCGGTGCTGATGGGCTCGCTGAACATGAGCTCATGCGAAGCGTTCCTGCTGATGATGAAGCAGGCGCCGCAAGCGATCCTGGTCGGCGAGAAGTCGTATGGCAGCTCGGGCAACCCGGTGTCGCACACCTTGATCCCGGGCCTCACGGTGATGCTCCCGAGCTGGCAAGCGCTGCTGCCCGACGGGTCGATGTTCGAAGGCGAAGGCATCGAACCGCACATCCACGTCGAGACGAAGCCCGAGACGCTGGCCACCGAGGATCCGGTGCTCGACGAAGCGTTGCTGCGCCTGCGCGGTCAGCGCTGAGCGGCACCGTCGCAGGCGCCGACGCTCACTGCATCCATGCCGGCTTGCGTTTGCCGAGGAAAGCGGCGAAGCCTTCGCGCGCCTCCGGCGTCGCCCGCAAGCCCGCGATCCACTGCGACGTCACCGGAATCGCGTCCTCGAGCGACAGGTGGCCAACCGCGCGAATCAACTCCTTCGCGCTCGCGACCGCGGCCGGCCCCGCCGCCAGCAGTTCGCCCACCGTGCGCTGCACGGCCGCATCGAGCTCAGCCTCCGGCACCGCGCGCTGCACGAGGCCGATGCGCTGCGCTTCCTTGCCGTCGAAGCGTTCGCCAGTGAGGAACAACGTGCGCGCACGCCCTACTCCGATCTTCTGCAGCACGAACGGGGAGATCACCGCGGGCACGATGCCGAGCTTGACCTCGGTGAGCCCGAACAGGCAGTCCTCGGTGCAGAACGCCATGTCGACTGCGGCGGTGAGCCCGGTGCCGCCGCCGAGCGCGTGGCCATGGATGCGCGCGACCACCGGCTTCTTGCAGCGCGCGATCGCGAGGAACATGCGCGCCATGCGGTCGGCGCCCTGCGCGTTGCGTTCGGGTGGCAGGTCGGCTTGCTCCTGCATCCAGGCGAGGTCGGCGCCGGCCGAGAAGCTCTTGCCGTTGCCGGCCAGCACGACGACGCGCGCCTTCGGGTCCACGTCGGCGGCTGCGAACGCCGCCGTCAGTTCCTCGACCACCGTGCCGTTGAAGGCGTTGCGCACTTCGGGCCGGTTCAGCCGCACGTGCAGGATCGGGCCGTCGTGGGAGACTTCCAGAGTCTGGTAGCTGCTCATCGTGCGAGCATGGAACAGAGCCACGGTCGCGATTGCGACGGACTTGTGGCCGGTTGCTACCATCGCCGCCATGCGTGCCGCGCTCGCCCTGGTCATCGCCGGTTGTCTTGCCGCCCAGGTTCAGGAAGCCCCGCAACCGGCTCCCGTGCCGGGAGTGGCGCCGGGGCCGGCGCCGACACCGAAGGACGAGGTCGCCGGGGCGAAGCTGAAGGCCGTCATCGATGCCGGCCACGCGTGGCTGAAGAAGCACCAGGACGCCGACGGTCGCTGGAGTGCGTCCGCATTCGTCGTGCACGATCCGAAGGGCGCCCCGTGCACGGGCGCCGGCCGACCGGACCAGGACGTGTTCGTCACCGCGTTGGTCGTGGTCTCCTGCCACGGCCTCGGCCAGATCGGCACGCAGGCGCCGGAGTACCAGCAGCGCGCCATCGCGTGGCTGCGCGCACAGCGGCAGGAGAACGGCACGATCGGCCAACCCGGCGAACGCATGCTGGCGCGCAACACGGCGACCAGCAGCGACGCGCTGTCGAGTGCAGGCAGCTACGACAACACGGGCCGGGAACTGCCGGCCACGACGGAGTGGCTGCTCGACAACCGCACCGCCGACGGGCTGTGGCGCGCGCCGGACAGCGACGCGCCGGACTGGGTCACGACGACGATGGCGCTGTGCTATCTCGCCGAGGTCGGACACGAGAAGGCCGGCGACGGCGTGCTCGGCAGGCTGTTCCAACTCGGCGAGAAGGAACTGCCGCATGGACCGGTGGCTGGCGCCGCCTTCCTCGCCGCCTGGTACGTTCGCGACGCCGACATGCGGGCGCGCTGCTGCGACCTGCTCGCTCGCACACCGCCGGCCACGGCGCTGCCGCGCGAGCAGCGCGACTACTTCGCGTGGTACTGCACGACGCAGGCGATGCAGTTCCACGACAAGGAGACCTGGGACAAGTGGTGGCGTGCGTTGGTCGCGACGGCAACCACGCTGCAGCGGCAGGACGGCTCGTTTGCCGGCTCGTGGGATCCCGACGACGTGCGGGGCCGCGAAGGTGGGCGCGTCTACGCGACCGCCGCGATGCTGCTCGCCCTCGAAGTCGCGTGGCGCAAGGAATACCGCGACAAGTGAACGGGCGGTGACGTAGACGGCCGGAGCAGGATCTGCGACAACAAAGCACCGCGTGCCTCCCGTCCTCCGCCTGATGCTGACCGCTGCGTTGTTCGCCTCGGGCGGCGCCTTGCTGAAAGCGTGCGACTTCCCGTCGCTGCAGCGCGCCGGCGTGCGCGCCGCGATCGCCGCGATGACGATCTTCGTGCTGCTGCCCGAAGCGCGACGCTGGCCGAATGCGCGCATCCTGCGCCTGCTGCCCGCCTACTTCGGCGCGACGGTGCTGTTCGTGGTCGCCAACTCGTTGACCACCGCCGCGAATGCGATCTTCCTGCAGTCGGCGGCGCCGCTGTGGCTCGTCCTGCTGGGACCGTTGCTGCTGCACGAGAAGCCGACGCGCCGCGATCTGCTGACGCTGGTCGGCGTCTTCGCGGGCATGGCGCTGTTCTTCGTCGCGCCTGCCGAAGTGCTGGCGACCGCGCCAAACCCACGCCTCGGCGACTGGTTCGCGATCGCTTCGGGACTCAGCTACGCCTTGCTGCTGGTCGGCATGCGCTGGCTGTCGCGCGCGGGCGCTGGCGAACAGAGTGCGGCGGTGGCCTGGGGCAACCTGCTGACCTTCCCGATCGCGATGGCGCTGATGCCCGTGTTCGGACAGCAACCCAGCGTCGGCCGCGCGGGCGATTGGACGGTGATCCTGGTGCTCGGCGTGCTCCAGGTCGGGCTCGCCTACGCGATCATGGTGCGCGCGATCAGCCACGTGCCGGCGATGCGCGCTTCGTTGGTGATGATGATCGAGCCGGTGCTCAACAGCGTGCTCGCCTGGCTCGTGCACGGGGAGGCGCCGCATTGGCTCGGCGCCCTCGGCGGCGCCCTGATTCTCGGCACCGTCGCGTCGAGCACGCTGCTGCCTGGGCGCAGCGGCGCCCGCTAGCGCCGCGGCAGCCGGTCAGCGCCTCACTTCGTCGGCAGCTTCACCAGCTCGGGCGCGTCCGTCGCGGCTTCGATCGCGGCGATCGTCTCGCGCACGCACTTCGCCTTCTGCTGCATCAGCTTCGCGGGGAAGTTCGGCTCGTCCTTCTCGAAGTAGTCGCCGATCTGCCGCAACTCCGGCAGGATCACTTTCGCCCGCGCCCCGTAGGCCAGCAGGACCTTCATCAGCTCCGGGGTGCGATCCTGGCTGTCCCACGGGTTCTGGTGGCGCGTGTAGTGAACGCACGCGCGGATGCCTTCCTCGATCCGATGCTTGGCGAGCACGCGCAGGCCTTCGACGCGGATGCCGTCGGCGAACATCTCGCCGCTCGGAGCGGGCTCCATCACCGCCTGGTGGATCGCCGGCAGCAGCGGCGCGATCTGGGCTTCGGACAGGTTGCGATAGACCGAGCCGAGGCTGCTGCGCGCGCGCCCATCCTGGTTGCGCAACCCGGCGCGCACGGCCTGGTGGAGCGCCTCGGGATCGACGCCATCGAGCGACCGGCTCAACATGCCGCCCCGATCGAACAAGGCGTACGCCAGGTAGCGCTGCTGCATGCCGCGCGGGTCGCGTTCGGCATCGACCGTCGCCAGCATTTCGAGCAACTGCGGCACCGCGCTGCTGGCCTTGGCGCCGATGGCGGACAAGGCTTCGGCGGCCTTGATCCGCAACCATAGGTCGTCGGCGGCAAGCGCTCGCCGCAAGGCGTCGACCGCCGGCGCTGCCTGCCCCCGCAACTCGCCCAGGGCCTGGCAAGCCCCGTAGCGAGCCGTCATCGAGGGCGCGTCGAGCAACTTCACCAGGGCCGGAACCACCTGCGCCTTCTGCCGAGCCAACGCCATCGCGGCGCGCTCGCGCACGACCGGCGACCAGCTGGCGAGGCGTTCGACGAGTTGTTCCGCGCTCAACCGATCGTAGGCACTCGTGCGATCCTTGTTGTCCCAGCCCCGCCCATCGGCGATCAACGTCTGCGCCGCCTCGGCGGTGAGTTGCGGGACGGTCGCGCGCTTGCCATGCAGCAGCAACTTCGCGCGCGGCGTCGCCAGCGCGAGCAGATAGGCGCCGGTCGCATCCCAATCGGCGTAGCTGTCGTTGTCGCGTTCGGGCGGGCCGAGGTGCACGAACGTGCCGTCCCAGCGCCGGGCCAGATCGAAGTACCAGCCGCCGAACTCGTGCATCCACGCGCCCGTGGCGTGCGGCCCGGACAGCGCCACGCCGGGCATCGCCCACAGCATGTTGAAGTAGTTGCCCGTGTGCCCCGTGTCCCGCTCGGCGCCGTGCGAAGCGACGCTCATGCGCGAGTAGAACTCGGCACTCGGCGCTTCGCCGAGCAGATGGAACAGCACCGCCCCCATGCCGCACTTGCCGTTGTCTTCGTGGTTCTCGATCCACGGGTTGTGGTCGCCGTAGGGGATCGCGCCCTTGCCAACGTAGAACCGCAGCATCGTGGCACTGCGCGCAATCGCGGTCGCAACCGCCGGATCGTCGACTCCGGCCTGCTGCGCCAACACGAGGCCAATGGTCAACGGCACGCCCGGCGCGTTCATCATGCCGTAGCCGCCCAAACGCCCGTCCGGCCGCGCGAACCCGTGTCCCCACGACCCGACGGCGCTCTGCCCCTTGGCCGCTTCCAGCGCCAGTCGACGCAGGCCCGGCAGGGCTTCCTTGTCGCCCGTCGCCACCACGTACTCGGCCAGGAAGATCATCACGTAGCCGTAGTGCCACGTCTGCATCGAGTCGGCCGAGAAGTCCGCCGCCCAGCGCGCTTCGCGCTGCAGCAACGGTCGATACTTGGCGTTGCCGCTGGCCAACAAGGCGAGCGCATTGAGGCTGCGCGGAATGGGATCGGAGCCACGACCGCGGCCGTACTTCGGCGCCTCGAGCCGCGCCGCCAACGCGGTGCAGCCGCGCTCGAGCACGAGCTCCGACTTCGCACACTCGAACGGCGCCACGGGCCCGTAGCTGCCGAGCACCGGCAGTTCGACGACGACGTCCTTCACAGCCCCGGCGCGCCACCGCTGCAGGCGCAGCTTGCCGTCGCCGGCCTTCGCTTCGGCGGCGCGGATCGCCTGGCCGATCTCGGTGCGCGGATCGCGCGCGAACGGTTTGCCGCCGATCCCGAGCAGCACGTCGCCGACCGCAAGGACGCCGTCCGCCGGTGAGCCCTGGTCCACCTCGGTGACGAGGACCTGACGGGCATCCGTCGTCACCATGCGATCGCAGTACATCCAGCCGCGAGCGCCGGTCGGGCCGAGGTTCCAATCGTGCTCGGCCCCCTTCGGAACGACGTCGCCCTTGGTGAAGTCAGGGATCGGCTCGGGTTGCTTGCGCTGCGCAGCGATCGGCGCAACCAACGCGAGTGCGATCCAAAGCGCCGCGAGACGAGAGGCGGAGGTCGGCATGGGAGAGGCTTGGTTACTGGACCTGGAGGCGAAAACAAGCCCCGAACCCCAGCCTCTTCTCCGCGACCCACCGCGACGCACCGCGATCGCGCTCGCGTTCGCGTTCGCGTTCGATCGCGCGACGGATCACTCACCGCGCGGGTTTCGCGCTCCCCTTGTGGCACTGGTAGTGCGCCTCGGCCGGACGCGTGTCACCGCGCACGCCGATGCACTGCAGAAGCAACTCAAGGGTTGATCTCGACGACGCGATCACCGAGTGCCTTGCGGAACGCCTGCACGGCATCCGCATCCGCATGCTGCAATTCGATTCGCACCAACGCCGGCAGCTTCTGCAGCGGAGCCGGATCGACGCTCGCGGAGACGTTGGTCAGCCGGATCCGTTGCAACTTCGGCATGGTCGCAAACAGCTCGATCGGCACCGCATCCTTGTGGCCAGCGTGGTGAAAGTGCAGTTCTTCGAGCGTCATCTGCAGTTTCAGGCTCGCCGACATCGCAGCCGTGATCGTGCCGAGAAATCGCAGCTCGCGCAGCTGCTGCCGGTCGAGCAACGCACACAGCGCCGCCTGCCGCTCGCCGAAGTCATCCGGCTTCTCTCCTGGCCCGAACACGTGCGGGACGCTGCACGACAGCGACCGCAGCTCCGGTAGCACGACCTGCGCAAATGCGTCTGGTCGATCGACCACGTTTTCGCGCAGGCCCAGCCGATGCAGCCGCTTTGGCAGCGCGGCCAGCAGGTCCGCGGTCAACACCGACGACGACAGCTCCAGTTCGCGCAAGTGAGGCAGTTGCGCCAGCGCCTGCATCAGCGCCGCCGACAACAGCGCCTGCGGCGGTTCGGTCGGCGCCAGCCCGGGGGTCGCGGACGAGGGCTTTGCCGGCTCGCCCGGCAGCGGATTCTCGGCGGCGAGCGCCGAAGCCAGCGACCACCCGACGCCGTGCAATTCGAGCGAGCGCAGCGTTCGCAACTTCGCCAACGCCGACAGGTCGCAACGCTCCAAGTGCAGGCAGTGCCACAACACCAGGTTCTCAAGGTGCGGCAATTGGCACATCGTCCGCAGTCCGGGAGCGGTGACGCGCACCGCCGTCAACTTCAGCGAACGGGGGCCAAGCTTGTGCAGAACGTCGGCCAGCTTCTCGTCGAACAAGTGCTGCACGCCCGTCAGCCCGAACTCGCGCAACGCCGGCAGCGCCATCAAGGGCTCGAACTCCTTCGGTTCGAGGCCGCGCATGTTGCCGAGCGTCAGCGAACGCAACTTGTGGCAGCGCGTCAGGACCAACAGCGACCACGATCTCGTCGACACCGTGCCGTCCGTGGCCACGCGTGGTTCGAGCACCAGTTGTTCCAGCTCAAGGAACTCGCCAACGCAGTTCACATCCTCGGGATCGACGACCGCCCACAAGTTGCGCGTCTTCGGCGCGCTCTGCCGCAGCGCTTCCAGCGCCTCGCGGCCATCGACGCGCACCGGCGGCGGCAACGGGTCCGGCTCCTGCACGGCCTCGTTCGGCGGCGCCACCGGCACCGGCGCGGACTCCCGACGCAGGACGCCGACCGCGAACGCGACCCCGGCCCCGAGCACGACCAGCGCCGCCAGCAGCCAGTGCGGCGCCGACCGCACTGCCGCCGGCGACGGGCTCGACAGCGACAGCTCCGCTCGTTGTGGGTCACGCACTTCGGCGAGCGCCGCCGACAACAACCGCTCCTCCGCGGCCTCTTCGAGTTCTGCCCGAGTCATTGCATCCTCCGTTCGATGCATGCGCGCAGCGCAGTCCGCAAGCGCCGCAATGCCGTCTTCACACCTTCGACCGACAGCCCGAACCGTTGCGCGACCTCGCCGCGCACACCGTCGGGCTCGTAGCACTCGAGCACCAGGGCGCGCGACCTCGCCGGCAAGGTCTGCAGGCAGTGTTCGAGCGCGTCGAGGTGGGCGTCGCCACCGTCGTCACCGCAGCGGCGATCCCACACCGCGTCCGCGGCTTCGACCTGCGGCAACAGGTTGCGGTGGCGGCGCAAGAACAACTGCCTCGCCGTGGTGCGCAGGAACGCGCGCGTCTGCCCGTCGCCGGCGACCACGAACGGCCGATCCAGCAACACCAGGAAGGTCTCCTGCAGCAGGTCGTCGAGTTCGTCCGCGCGCGCGCCGAGCACACGCAGGTAGCGCCCGATCGCCGCGCGATGGCGCAGGACGAGCGCCGCCGCCGCATCGCGTTCGATCGGCGAGGGCGTCATCGACGGCGACGGCGCGAGGGACGGATCCAGGGTCATGCCGACACCAGGATCCGCGCTGGGGGCGGCGCGGGGTCAGGATTCTGCAAATCTCTGCCCCAGCAGCTCACCCACTCGTCTTCGCGCGCGCCTTCGCAGCCTTTTCGAGCTTCCGCTTCAGCGTTTCGGCCTCGTCGCGTTCCTTCGCCAGTTCGCGCGCACGCTTCTCGTTCTCCTGCACCGCGCGCGGGAAGTTGCGGCCTTGGTCGACACCGCTGTTGTTGTCGTAGTAGGGGCGCCCGTAGTCGACGAACGACTCCATGCCGAAGTCGGCGAGCTTCTTGAACGGCCGCGCCACCATGCGGTCGTGCACCAGCTGCGGGATGGTCTTCAGCACCTGCGAGCCATCACCCTGCACGGCGAACGTGTCGCGCTTCTCGGTCTGCGCCCGCATCACTTCGTGGTGCTGGTCGAAGTCCTGCCACGCGCTGCGTTCGAGCATCGACGCCTCGTGCCGCGCCAGGTGCGAACGGTGCAACGTCGCGAACAGCTTCGCCTTCTCGGCGGCGGTGCGCTCCTCGTCCTGGTGCAGGCGATTCACTTCCAGCGCCAACAGCAACTCGGTCACCAGATCGCGCGGGTTCCAGAACCCGGGCAACACGTGCAACACCGTCTCGTCGCACGCGAGCACGATGAGCTGCACGTTGCGACCACCGGCACCGTTGGTGGTGCCGACGGCAGTCTGGTTGGTGCGGTATCCGTGCGAGACGCCGACGTGGCGATCGCGTTCGATGTTGCGCGACGCGACGATGAAGTTGTCGCGCAGCAGGTCCAGCACTTCCTCGTTCGGCAGGGTCACGCCCCGCAGGCTTTGGAGAGCGCTTCAAGCAAAGCCGTCGATGTCGCCGAGGGCCTGCAGGAGCAGGATCGGTTTGCTGGTCGCGGCCGACTGCGCCTTCGCTTCGCCAAGGCTGTCGTACCACTTCAGCGCCTTCTTCACTTCGGCGACTGCCTTCTTGAGGTCCTTGCCGTCGCGCTTCTTGCCGCTGGTGTCAGGATCGACCTTGGGCGGCGGCGGCGGCACCACGACCGGCGGCGGCACCGGTGCGGCGGGAGCTGCCCCACCTCCACCACCCTTGCGGCCGTTGTCGCCGAACAGCGGCTGGCCGGCGAGGGCGGGATGGTCGACCGGCGGTGCGGTGATGGGAAGGCCCGGCAACGGTGCGGGAATGGCGAGCGGTGCGCGCGCCTGGGCCGCCGCGAACGGCGCCAGCAGGGCGAGTGCACTGGATGCGAGCACACACGAGAGGTTCATGGGCATGCGCGATGGGTCTGGGGTCTGGGTCTGGATGGGACCGTGGCGCCGGAGGGCTGGCACCGGGGCCTTGGAGCCAGGGCATCTTCGCGGCGTAAGGCGGTTTCGCCCACCCCACCCGCCCCCCGGCCGGGGCGGCCGCCCGCCGGCCGCGACGACAACGCCACATGTCCAGGCGCCGCCCCCGCTTGCCGGCCTGTGGCCGGCGGCGACACTCGCACCCATGCGTCGCCTCGTCCCCACGTTCGCGCTGCTCGGCCTCGCCACGATCGCCGGCGCCCAGCAGATGGTGTTTTCCCGCAACGACAATCCGTCGTACGGCGGCTACGCGGTCGGCTGGCCGGCCAGCGTGCTCGCGTTCCGCTTCACGGCGAACGCGCCCGTGCTCGACGCCGCGCAGATCTTCACCGGCAACCAGGCGCCTGCCGTGCATCAGCTCGAGATCCGCACGCGCAACACGACGACGGGCCTGCCCGACCAGCTCGTCGGCCTGCCGGGCTCGTGGACGACGACGCACACGCGCTGCTTCCAGGGGGCGCGGTTTGCGCAACCGGCGAACCTCAGCATCGGCGTCGACTACTTCCTGGTCTGGCGCGTGCAGGGCATGTTCCACCAGCATTCGGTGAGCGCCGACACCGAACCGAGCAACGTGCTGGTCGAAGTGCGCGTCAGCGACGGTTCGACCTGGCACGCGCAGGCGACGCTGGCGGCGAAATTCCGGCTGTTCGCGCCGTACGTCGCCGGCACGACGTCGGCGTTCGGCAGCAGCAAGGCGGGGCAGTACGGCGTGCCCACGATCGGCCTGCACGGTTGGCCGGCGATCGGCAGCCCGATCGACGTGTGGCTCGGCAGCGCGGCGCGCAACGTGCCCGCACTGCTCGTGCTCGGCACGCCGATTCCCGGGGGTGCGCCGCTCGGCTTCGCCAATCTCTACGTGACGCCGGACCTGCTGCTGACGTTGACCACGAAGACGCACACGAATCCGCTGTCGGGTGGCATCAGCTTCTCGCTGCCGGTGCCGAACGCGCCGAGTGCGATCGGCTTTCCGCTGTCGTTCCAGTGGGGCGTGTTCGACGCGATGGCGCTCGACGGCTTCAGCCACAGCGCCGCGGTGACTGCGGTGATCAATTGATCGGCGGACGGCGGCTTCTCGACCAGCAACGGAGCCGCTGCTGTGAACGAGCCATGCGCCCCACCCAATCGTTGGCAGCCAACCTGCCTGCGCCCGTAGGCCGACCACCGGCAGCACCGGCCCGCACGTGGCTCGGCGTCGCCGCGGTCGCCGCCGTCTGCGCCGGCCCGGCAACGCTCGCCGCCCAGGTGCCAACCCAGTTCGTCGGCCGCACGCCGCCGCCGTTCGCAGCCGAAGGCCTGCGCGAACTCGCGATCGCCGACTTCGACGGCGACGGCGACCTCGACCTCTGCGGCAGCACCGGGCTGTTCAGCCTGCGCAAGAACATCCTGCTGCGCAACGACGGCCAGGAACGCTTCACCGACGTCACGGCAACGACTTTGCCGGTGGCAGCGGGCAGCAGCCTGATGACGGTGCCCTTCGACATGGAAGGCGACGGCGACGTCGATCTGTTCGTCAGCAAGCAGAACCAGCCGTCGCGGCTGTGGCGCAACACCGGCGCCGGCGCGTTCGTCGATGCGAGCGGCAACCTGCCGGGCAACGTCACCAACCACTTTCACGTGATCGCCGCCGACTTCGACGGCGATGGCGATGTCGATCTCGCGGCCGCGCTGCGATTCGCGGTGCCGGGCAGCCAGGATCAACTGCTGACCAACAACGGGAGCGGCGGGTTCGCGGCCGCGGCGCTGCCCGTGCCAGCCGACACGCAGGGGCTCGCGGCGAGCGATGTCGATGGCGATGGCGACTTCGACCTGATCGCCGGCTCGGCGACCGGCCCGCGCCTCCTTCGCAACGACGGCAACCTGGTGTTCACCGACGCCACCGCCACGTGGTTCCCAGGCCTTGGCATGGCGGTGCAGAACCTCACCGTCGGCGACATCGACGGCGATGGCGACCCGGATCTCGTCTGTGGGTGCTCGGCACCGAGCGACTTCGTACTGCGCAACACCGGCGGCAGCTTCGCCACGATCGCCACGTTGCCGACGGCCGGCTCCGGCACCAAGTCGCTGGTGCTGTTCGATGCCGACGAAGATGGCGACCTCGATCTCGTGCGCAGCCTCGTCTCGGCCTTCATTCCGCTCGGGTTCGAGATCAACGACGGCACCGGCAGTCTGGCGCCCGCGCCTTCGCGCCTGCCGGTCACGGCGACGATCACGGCGCAGGTGTTTGCCGCCGACATCGACGGCGACGGTGATCGGGATGTGCTGGCCACCGAGGAACTCGGCGTCGTGGTCACCAACAGCGTGCTGATCAACCGCCAACGCGACCTCGTGGTGGGCCAACCGGTGCGCGGCCAACCCTGGGCGATCACCGCCTGGAGCGAACCAGGCTACGCGAGCCTGCACCACACCTGCCGCCTAGGCATCGGCCTCACGCGCTTGACGACGCCACTGGCCATTCCCGGCTTCGGCGACCTGTGGCTCGATCTCGACGGCGGCTACGTCGCATTCGAGAACATCGTGCTGGCGAACGTCGGCGCGGCTGCGTTCACCGTGCCGGTGCCCAACCTGCCCCACCTGCTCGGCCTGCCGCTGCACGTGCAAGCGCTCGTCGAGCAGGCGCGACATCCCGCGCACTTCACCGCCGATCGCTCCGTCGTCGTGCAGTGAGCACAAGTCCGGGTTGCCCGCAACGGCGGTTGCCGCCAGATCGACCGCGATGATCACCTGACCGGGACGAAGGCTGGCAGAGGAACGCCAGCCGCGGCGAGCTGCGCGCGGAAGAATTGCATCGCGTGCGCTTCGGCCCATCGCCGAGGGCGCCATGGCGCGCCGCCGTCGAGGAACGCGACGTGGCCACCGCGTGGCGAGAACTGCGCGTGCAAGAACTTCGACGCCGCGATCGTCGCGTGCGGCAACACCGCCGGATCGACGAGCGGATCGTCGAGGGCCGAGACCAGCAACGCCGGCCGCCGGATCGCCGGCAGGAACTGGCCGCAACCTTGCGACGAGTAGAAGTGTTCGACGTCGCGAAAGCCGAACACCGGAGCGGTGACCAGTTCGTCGAAGGCGCGGAACGTTCGGCACCGGCGCACCGCCACCGGGTCGTAGATGCCCGGATGCTGCCGCTCCTTGGCGATCGCCGTCGGAATCAGCGTGCGCAGGAAGTGGCGAGCCAGCACGCCGCCCAGGCGCGTGTCGCAACGGTGGCCGCACGCACCGAGGTCGTACGGCGGCGAGATCGCCGCGGCGGCGAGCACGTTCGCCGGCGCCTGGTCGCCGACTTCGCCGAGCCACTTCAGAACGACGTTGCCGCCGAGCGAGAAGCCGATCGGCAGCAGCGGACGGCCGGGCGCGCGCGCGGCGAGGGTGCTGACGACGAACGCGCAGTCGGTGGTCTCGCCACTGTGGTAGGTGCGGCGCGCACGGTTCAGCACGCCACCGCACGAGCGGAACTCGAGCGCCACGAACGCAAAGCCGTGGGCGGCGGCGGCGGCGGCGGTAGCGCGCACGTACGGCGAATGGCGGCTGCCTTCGAGTCCGTGCAGCAGCAGGACCAGCGGTGCGCGCGCGTCGTGGGCGTCCTGCCAGTGCAGGCGCAATTCGTCGCCGTCGGGCGTGAGCACCGTTTCCAGCCGCAGTGGCGGCATCGGCGACGACGCGCGCATTCCAGCGAGGGTCTGCGCGAGTCCCGTCGGTGCCCACCATGCCGGGCGGAACGGGGGGCCGCTGCTACTCACAGTGTCAGCACCGGGCGCATCGCTCATGCGACACGGCGTTGCCGACGCCCCTGCAGTCGCAGTACGACGTAGCCGCCAAACAACACCACCACACCGAGCCAGGTGAGGTTCTTCTTGATCCAGCCCACGATCGTCGACGTTGGCAGCTCCAGCCGCGGCACACGCCGATCCGCTTCGGTGAGCAAGCGGCGCACCGCCTCGTCGCTGCGCACGTCCGCGCCACGCGCGACAGCTTCGGCTTCCAGCGCACGGAACGCCGCGACCCACTGGTCCGCGTTCGCGCGCATCGCCACATAGAGGGCTTCGTCCGGAATCGGGTTCGCCGTGTTGTATCGGGCGGCTTCGCGCCAATGGCGTTCGATCGACACAAGGACCGTGCGCAGATTCTCGCTCGCGGGGTGCCCACGCTCGATCGCGCGACGAAACGCCCACCACGCCAGGTTCAGATGCTGTTGGCTCAGCATCAGCTCGCCGAGCGAACGAAACAACTCGGCGCTTTCGCGGCCGCCGAAGCGAAGCATGCCCCCGATGGCTTTGTAGGCAGTTTCGAAGCCAAGCTCACGGTCCAAAATCGCTCCCGCAGGGTGCGCAACATCGACGGGGAACATGACGAGCCGATACCCAGCGTGCCGGAGGAAACTCATCTCCGCCCACAGCTCCGGCCGCTGCTTCGCCGCCGCCACGTACTCGATGGCTTCGATCTGGAACCTCTCGCGGCCGAAGTGCGCGTTCGGGTTCAGATCCACCGCCGCGCGCAGGTGCACCAGCGCTTCGTCGTAGCGCCCCGCGTGCGCATGGAACGTGCCGAGGTTGGCGAGGCGGCGGTACTCGTGCCCCAGGTCGGCTTCCTTGGCCAACGCCGCGGCCTTGCGCCCCATCACCGCGATCGCGGCGTCGTGGTCGCCGAGATGCTCGTGCGCGACTGCGAGGTCGTCGTAGTCGTCGAACGTCAATTGCGGCAACGCCGCCAACCGCGCCACCCGTTCGCGGTAGTAAGCCTCACCGTGGTGATGCCAGCGGCCGACGATCAGATCGAAGGCGTCGGGCACGCCGCGCAGCTCGGTGTCGATCGTGTCGCTGTCCCACAGGCACGGCGTCGCCGTGACGCTAGCCAACACCAGAATGCAGATCGCTTTCATCGCTGGGCCTCACTCGACCGGTTCGCGCACCTTCTGCACCACGCGGTGCACACCGTAGGCGAGACCGCCGATCAGCAGCAACGGGATCAACAAGCGACCGGCACCGCGCAGCCAGAGGAACACCACCACAAGCACGAACAGGAACCCGAGCACGTACGTGGCCGCGATGCGCTGCGGCGGCGGCGACGAGGGCGGCGTGGACTGCGGCGAGGGCACGGGCACCGGAAGATTCACGGCGCCGCACGCCGGCCGATGATGGGTTGCGAGGCAGCGAAGCCTTCGCGCACACCGTCCTCCCACGGCCAGCGGCCCTGCTTGTCCGGCCAGACCAACTGCACGGCATCGAACCCATCGCCTTCGTAGGCCCAGGTCGCGACGTCGAGCAACTCGCCGCAACGCTCCTTCGGCAGCTCGAGAAAGCGCACCGGATAACCGACCAGGAGCCCGTCGTGCTTCTCCCCGGCGCGAAACCGCCGATCGGCATCGGCTTCGTCGGTCAGGCCGTCCAACAGCTCTGCCGCCACCTCCATCGGCAGCCCGAACACGATCACCTCGGCCTGCTGGTAAGTCTCCCACAGCCCGACCGTGAACGAGAAGCATGGCCGGTCGCCATCTTCGTCTTCAGCAACGTGCACGATGTGCACGCCGTACTGCTCGACGTCGTCGAGCACTTTCGCGTCTTCGGGGGCGAGCTCGGGAGTGCGTTGGCGCATGCGCGACCCAACCTACCGCGGCGTCCGGCGCCAGCATCCACCGTCGGTTCGATTCACATCCGGAAGACCGGCGCCGAGTAGTCCGGGATCGGCGCGTTCAGGCTCGCCGACAACGCCAGCGCCAGCACGCTGCGCGTCTGCCGCGGGTCGACGACACCGTCGTCCCACAAGCGCGACGTCGCGTACAGCGGATGCCCTTCGGTCTCGTACTTCTCGAGGATCGGCGCCTTCAGCTTCTGCTCGTCCTCGGCCGACAGCTTCTGGCCCTTCTCTTCGAGCTGGTCCTTCTTGACCTGGGCCAGCA